>VOFE01001219.1_pt1 | contig 37769 bp, 50 predicted proteins | sample 5384071 | NCBI WGS metagenome assembly VOFE01 (sample SAMN12384724, study PRJNA508395) | human gut metagenome | isolation source: healthy gut D | host: Homo sapiens
CGATGGTCAATCCACGATGTTATAGGCCGATTGGAACAGTCCTACGGGGGAAAGTGACCGGGCGGGTTTATCGTCATGCCCGCGCTAAACGAGAATGACGAAAGCAATTTTGACTACGGGAACCATGTTGGATTTACTACAGCGTTTTTACCATGAACAACGAGAGATAATGGACGATGCCAGCTGGCGGGCCCTCTTCATGAATCAGCCCATCGAGCGCGAAGGGCAACTGTATAATGAGGATGAATTGAGGCGATATTTCGATTTGCCTGTTGGGCAGCCGGACACAATTCTATCTATTTGCGACACCAAAGATAAAGGAAAAAGACTATGCTTTTATGCCTGTGGCTTTCAATATGGGCAGGATTTTTATATTGAGTTTATGCTTTGTGATAATTCTTCTCCCGAGATTGTAGAAGCGAGATTAGTAACAGAACTTATTCGATACAAAGTTAAAATGAGTCGCTTTGAAAGCAACAGTGCTGGTGGTAAGGTTGCTGAAAAAGTTCAAAAAAAAGAAGTTAAGGAGCGCGGGGGGAATTACGCACATTACTACAAAATACACTACGGCAAACAAGGAAACAAAAATTATTGTAAATAGCCCGTGGGTGAAGGAACACTGCCTGTTTAAGGATAATTCTATTATCAAGCATGACAAAGAATATAGAAAGGCGTTAAACTTTCTATGCGGTTATACGATGGCAGGGGATAATAAACATGACGATGTACCTGATGGTATGGCAATGTTGGCAGAATTTGTTCAATCTCTTGAAGGGAACAAAGTTGAAGTATTCAAGCGATTGTTTTAAAAACACAATATGTTGAAATTCAACCTCTTTACAAATCTATATATAGTGGTATACTATAAAATAGTAACATAGAGTTCCAATAGCTATCCTTGACGGATGGTATGTCGGTGTCGAGCAGTAGTTTCGACGGGTCAATGACATGCATTATACGATTCCTCTTTCTCCGCATATACCTGAGCTATTAACCCGAAGGGAAAGTCACCCTCCATGCGGAGGGTGTGGATTGAAATGATTCCAAGAATTAGAAAGGAGCCACCTATTGAATGAAGATTGATATTTACTGCCCTGTCTGTGCCGCTGCTGGCATTAATCATGGCAAAGGGCGGCTTTTTGATGAAGGTAGATAGCAAAACGGTAGGTGTGGTCTATCATACTGTAAGGCTTGCAAGAAGAACATCAGGATCGAATTGAAAGGAAACAAGAGCACCTGATAATAATAAAGTTTAGTGCCAAGTGCCTCCGGGCAACGCCTGGACGAACGTGCCGAGTGCCGAGAGTAGACCTTAGACGAGGTCTGTTCTTGGCACTTTTGTTTTCTGGAGGTGACAAGGTGACGGAAAACGATATTGTTCGGGCTATATCATGAGTGGCCGGTCAATGGTTTGACGGGTCGGCGTAAGATTTACACCAGCAAAAAGAAGGCCGGGCGGAAAACGTGGTGGAGGTGCTGGGAAAAGCATTGGCGGCACACAGGATCAACAGAGCGGAAACTGCTTATTTGTATGACTATTACAGAGGCAAACAGGATATTCGACTGAAAGATAAAATCGTCCGCCCGGAGATCAACAACAAAGTGATGATTAACCGGGCGAATGAGATTGTGACCTTCAAGACGGCCTATCTTCTGACGGCCCGATCCGCTATGTGTCGGCATGGAGAAGATGATGTGTCGGCCAGTGTAAACACGCTCAACAGTATATGCGCCTGAGAGCAAGGACACTCGACAAAGAGCTGGCAGACTGGATGCACATTTTAGCGGTGTGGCAGTGCGAATGGTCCTCCCGGGACGAGGCTGGGGAGGAAGAGGGTTCTCCAGCCTCTATCTCCACACCCTTGACCCGAGGGCGGCGTTCTGCATCTACCATAGCGGCGTTGGGCAGAAAAAGGTCGCTGGTGTGCTGGAACAGGTGGTGACGAGGAGGAACAACCCTACTTCTGCGTGTACACCCCTGAATGGTATTTCGAGGTACAGAACGGGCAGATTACAAAGCAAGAGGCCCGTACTATCCCATACATCCCCATTGTAGAGTATGTGAACAACGATGCCCGCATGGGTGCGTTTGAGCCGGTCATCCCCATCCTGAACGCGATCAACATGATTGAGTCAAATAGATTGGACAGCATTCAAGATTTTGTCAACGCCTTTGATGTGTTCCAAAACTGCGAACTAGAAGATGGGCAGTACAAGGAACTGGCGAAGGGCGGATGGCAATTACTATCAAGAGCGTTCAGCCCGGCATGGAGGCTAAGGTATACCGCATTGCCTCTGAGCTGAACCAGACCAACACACAGACCATTGGGACGACCTAGAGGACACATACCTGACCATCTGCGGGATGCCGAACCGGAACGGTGGTTCATCCACCAGCGATACCGGACAGGCGGTCATTTACCGAGACGGCTGGTCCGCCGCTGAGAGCCGGGCCAAGGACACGGAAAAGACATGGGAACGGTCGGAGCGGGAATTCCCTGCGACTGGTGCTGTATATCTGCCGGGGAGACTGGCGATTTAGGTCTTGCAGCTATCCGACATTAAGCCGGAGTTCACCCGGAAGAACCTATCCAACATCCAGTCCAAGGCGCAAGTACTGGCGGAGATGCTGAACAACAGCAAGATTCACCCGAAGCTGGCGTTCCAGTATAGCGGGCTATTTAGCGACCCGAGTCTGCGTACCGTGTGAGTATGGATTGGTACGAGGAACAGCAGAAAAGATGGAGCGGAGCCTGGGGATGAACTGGCGGCGGAACGAGCCAGCGGGGAACGATCCGGCCAATCCGCAGGACGGCGGCGGTGATGCTGAATGAGTGGGTTTTATGATCTCACCGACAAAGCCATTGACCTTTTGAACAGGTAGGGCGGTCAAGCGGTTTGAGGATGCGAAAGACGAAGCGGCGCAGAAGGGTTTGATGAACTCAATGTGCTGGGAAGTCACCGTGCCCTATAAGACCTCACCGTGATAATAAAGAAATCTTTCTTGAACTGGCGCAAGAGCGGTATCAGGAGGCCGAACCGCACGGAGAGGAGCCGCCTGATTTAGCGTGGCTGCTGGCTCTGCTGGCGGCGTACAACGCTGTGACGAAGGTCATTTATAACAACGATGTTGACCGCAAAAGGCAGTACACCGCTGAGGGCATCAATTCCAGCACGGCCAAGGTGACAGAGTTCCGGCGGGGGTTGCATTATTGGGCTGACCTGACAGCAACCTATGGGGACATCGTGACCGATGAATCCACCCTGAAAGCATACCGTGACGCTGGTGTGAAAAGAGTCAAGTGGCACACTGTACTGGATGGGAAAAGGAATGCGAACCTGCAAGGAACGGGACGGAAAGATATACCAATAAATTCTATACCGCCAAAACCACATAGAAAATGTAGGTGCTGGATGGAGGCTGTGAAATGCACTTTTGTTTTGGAGACATTGTCGTAGTAGATGGCAATCAGAGTGGCGTGATTGTGAAATCTTGGGAAAGGTCATTACAGGACTTGCCAGAATCGCACGATGTCTATGTGAGAAGTTACAACGCTATTGCGAATTATCCGGAAAATGAAATTGAGAGATATATGGTGCGGCACAAGTATTTGGATGAGCAAGAACTTGAGTGGCAACACAATGTAACAAAGTAATTTAAGCCCAGCCGTTTGAATATGTCCACAGAGAAATAGGAGGAAGCCGTGAAAATTAAGTGCAAGAAACTTTGAAGGGGAAATCCTTTTGTTGGCGGCGAACACAGAAGAATACTACCTTTGTCAAGAACCGCGGACGGTAGTTTCTTCCTATGACCTAAAATTTGTGCAGGGAGACAGGAGAAATTATTGAAATTCGCGGTGTTCTTCCATCTGATTTTGAAATCGTGAAGGAATAAACTCCGTTTGAATATGGCCCCAGAGAAGGGGCGGTATAAATCTCAACAGCGAAGAGAACGCTTAATAACCCAAAAACATAGGAGAGAACACTTACAAACCCAAAAGGAGAATTTACATGAAGATTTCCACTGACAGCATCAGGGCTTCGCGGAAATGAGCGACGCCGACAAGGTTACCGCCCTGTTGGGGCTTGATGTAAAAACGTTGACCTGAGCGGCTATGTGAAGAAAGAAGTTTTTTGGCCAGGGGGGCCAACCTGTAAAAACAGCTCAGGTCAAAAGATGACCGATGAAGCTGCAAAAGCGCAGGAGCGCTGACCGCAAGGCGCTGGATGGGACAAAACTGAAAGAACTTGAAAGTGAAAATTGCCAGCAATACCGCCCGTTATGCCATGCCGGGCTATGACGAGAAGCTGGCCCGTGAGACAGCAGAGGCGTTGTTTGACGGCGATATGAAGAGCGGGTCTTTGCCAACCAGCAGAAGGCCAACGCCGCATATGAGAAGAAGCTGCGGGCTGATCTGGTGAAGCAGGACCCAAAACCTGACGGTGCTGGCGGTGGAACGATGAGAAGGACGAGGCTGGAGTTTGCCAAGAGGCTGGGCAAACAGCGGGCCGACGCCCTTAAAAACGCAAACGAAGGTTTGAAACACTACTTTTGATTGAAAAGGAGAGAAACAGATGAAGTTTACTAAGACTTCTGTTGGCGGACACCGTTGAGTTTCTGGCCGCTGACGATTTTGTGGCGATTCTATTTGCGTCACAGAAGCCGCCGCTGTTCCTGCCGGTATGCCTATGACCGCTGCGGGCAAGAAGGTGGCGACCACCTCTTATGCTACCGCTGTGGGTATGCTGCTGTATGATGTAGACCCTACCGAGAACCCAAACGGTGCGCTTTCTAGTGCAGGGTGTTGTCGACAAGAAGAAAGTTGAGTCTCACGCAAAGCATTACGCTGGACGATACTTTTGCTGTGCCAGGAATTATCCTGCGTGACAACATTGGCGTGAACGAGTAAGGAGGCGTACATAATGGATTTGAGAGAAGTTTTTACCCCTGCTGCGATTGCGGCCAACTGGACTGAAGTTGCCTCCAATCAGATTCCCTACCTGGGTGCTACCCTGTTCCCTGCCCGCAAGAAGGCCGGTCTCGACCTATCCTGGCTCAGAAAGGTTCCCGTGGTCTGCCTGTGTCCCTGATGCCCTCCGCTTTGACGCAAAGGCAACCTTCCGGGACCGTATCGGCTTTGAGAAGTGGAGACTGAGATGCCCTTCTTCCGTGAGGGCTATAAAATCAAGGAGAAGGACCGCCAGGAGATGCTGCGTGTGCAGGATTCTTCCGACCCCTATGCCGCAGAGGTGATCGCCCGTGTATTTGATGATACTCGAGACCTGATTGACGGTGCCAATGTCGTTCCTGAACGAATGATTATGCAGCTCTTGTTCCCGGAGGGCGGTAATGTGGGTATTGCGATCAAAGCAAACGGGATGAACTACACCTACAATTATGATACGGACGGTTCTTGGAAGACCTCTAACTACACCGCACTGACTGATACTGCCACTTGGGACAAACCTTCCACGGCTGATCCGTTTGCAGCATTCAAGACGGTCAAGGACGCTATCCGCTCCAAGACTGGTACTGAGCTGACGGTCGCTATTATGAACTCCTACACGTTCAATCTGCTTGCCAAGACGGACGCCGTAAAGAACCGTTACCTGACCACCAACGGCTGTCTCTTGGCTATCTGACCGATACTGAGGTAAAGGCGATTGTGGAGTCTACTTCCGGTCTGCGCATTGCAATTTATGACAAGCAGTACCGTGATGAGAGCAAGGTGGCTCCATGCGTTTGTGCCAAACGGCTATGTTTGCCTGATTCCTGATGGGAATCTTGGAGGTACTTGGTATGGCACTACACCCGAAGAGGCAGACCTGCGGAGGCTCGTCCAGTGCCGAAGTGTCCATTGTGAACACTGGAGTTGCGATTACCCGGATTATTCAGGAACATCCTGTAAACATCAATACTCTTCTTCCGAGATCGTCCTTCCTTCTTTTGGAGCGTATGGACGAGGTGGCGGTGCTCAATGTCCTGGGGAATGATTGGGTCGACACTCTAACCCTTTTCCCCGGAAGTCAGACCCTATTGGGGAAACAAGTGTCCGAACTGGTAGGCGATGATTTGATGGTCAAGGCGGATGGCTCCGTTACTGGTACATTTCATCATGTGACAGGATATACCGAGTTCAGTTCCGAGCCGGACGAACAGGAAGGCTATTACTTTCCCTTCCACTTGACCAAGACCGGAACCAAAATGACTTTCAAGAAAAACGACTCCGACCAAACAGAACATTGCATTTGATCCGACATTGTTTTCCGAGTAACAAAAGAGTGACACATTTGAAGTGCTGGTAGACAACCAGAGTGTTGTTAAGTTCAATTTCTCTGGAGCTACATTCGAGAGTTAAGAAAAGAGGGAGGCAGCATGAAGTTTATTCCAAATTACCGCGTATGTTATGGTGGCCGGTTTTATGAGGCTGGTGCACAGGTTTCTATCAAGGCCGACGACGCGGATATGATGAAGCGGCACGGGACGGTGTTGGATGAGCCGACGCCGCCTCCCGCCGCACCTAAAAAGCCGGGCAGACCTAGGGGAGGGCGGACAATGGACAATCTGGCGAGGCTGAAGCTCAGAACGAATGAGCCAGACGAGGCCATTCTGGAGGACTGCCTGGAGAGCGCAAAGGCGGCGATTATGGCGAGGCGGTATCCGTTCCAGGAATGGCCGGAGGAGCTGGAGGACCGTTATCTGATTTGCAGTTTAGATGTGCGCTTGACCTCTATAACAGAATCGGGAGCAGGGGCCAACTTAGTCATGGAGAAAACTCTATTAGCCGGACCTGGGAATCTTCTTGGATTTCTGAATCGCTCTTGCAGGAAGTGACACCGTTGGCAGGAAGGGTGACGTGATGACGGTCAATGTACTTGGAGCAAGTTACACTCTGAAGTTTATCCCGGAGGAAGAGGACGAAGGTCTCAAAGACTGCGACGGCTACTGTGACGAAACCATCAAAACACTGGTGGTCAAGCAGTACAAGTGTGGTGAACCGGGGAGTAAAAAGCCCTTGACCTGCAAGAGAAAAAAGAACTTTCGGCATGAAATTATTCATGCGTTTCTCTACGAAAAGCGGTCTTGCAGAAAAACTCCACATGGGCGCAGGAAGAAGAAATGGTGGACTGGTTTGCCAAGCAGTTTCCGAAGTTGCTGGCTGCCTTTCGGGAGGTGGATGCCCTGTGAGGAGCCTCCTCCGCAATCAGCAGCCCGTGTTCTACAAGCTCTACAAAGGCCAAGAGGAAATTTTAGATGAGTGGAGAAATCGACCGGCTCATATATCCCCATTTATAGTGAGTTAAAATCCGCTATGCTTTGTGTCTCCCAACAAGGGCAATTCCGAGGTGGAACAGTTTGGCTCTTTGGAAGACTACGACCGGACAGCGACCACCGCAGACACGACCTGTCAAATTGACGAGGATTCCGTTTTGTGGGTAGATGGGGCGGATATTGACGGCCCGTATAACTACATTGTCAAGCGGAAAGCCCTATGGAAGAACAGTATTCAGTACGCTATCAAAAAGGTAACTGTATCTGAGTACGAAGCGGAACAAAAACTGTTTGCTCGAAAAGCAGAGATTGAGGCGGTGATGCTAAGTGCCCAAAATCAAACTAAAGCTGAGCACGGACTCAATCAGCCAGGCGCTGAAGGAAGTCAAGGCATACCGGAAGAAGGTTCAAGAAGCTGCTGACGAACTGACGAAAAGGCTCACAGAGCAAGGGGTATCTTTGGCCCAGCTAAACGCATCCTATATGAATATCTACGATACCGGCGAGCTGATGCGTGGTATTGAAAGCCAGTACAAGGGAAAATGGGGTTTGTAGTGTCTGCAACACCCCATTTTCTGTGAGTTCGGCACTGGAATTATTGGCGCTCAGAATTCACACCCAGAGGTGGCAATTGCTGGATGGAAATACGATGTAAACGACCACGGGGAACTTGGGTGGTGGTACATCGGAAGAGATGGGAAGGCACACTGGACAAAAAGGGATGCCAAGCCGTCCATTTATGTACGATACTGCTAAAATGTTGCGAAAATATGGTAGTACCACTCGCGAAGGGGGTTATGCGTTGATAGATGTTGAATCATTCCTTTTCAACCAGATAGCGGGAATACTCCGTTTTCAATACAATGTATGTTTCCGGCGAATATGTAGATAGCCCCGCGAAGTTCCCTGCCGTTACTATTGTTGAGATCAATAACGGTGTGTTTCAAAAGATGAGAACAGCCGCGCCAAATCTGGAAAACGCCGTCTCGTTGACGTATGAAGTAAACGTCTATACTAACAGTATTGGCTATAAAAATCTGAGGCAAAAAAATTTTGGAAACCATCGACAATGAATTTTCTAATATGGGCTTTACCCGGACTATGTGCAATCCGGTGTCCAATTTACAAGATGCCACCATTTACCGCATTGTAGCCCGGTATGAGGGCATAGCGGACAGAAATTTTAGAATCTACACAAATTAAAAAGGGCTGACAGTGCCAAGTGCCGTGTGCCAAGTGCCTTCCTTAAGAAATTAGGAGGTACTATCTTATGTCTGGTATTCAGTTATCAACCGCTGGTGTAAAGCTTTTTTATGCAGCTGAAGCCACAGCTGGCACCCGTCCTACTACGGGTTATGAAGAGATTACCGAAATCAAGAGCATCCCGGAACTGAACCCGGAGCCTGATAACCTGGAGACAACCACGCTGGCGGAAACCGAATGGAAGACCTACATCCCCGGTTTGAAGGACATTGGCGGCGCACTTTCCTTTACGGCCAATTTGACCGAAAAGTCTATGGAGGAGTGGGAAGGTGTTGTTGACGCTTATGAAACGGCGGCTGCCGACAATAAAGCTACTTGGTTCTGCATTGTGATTCCTGGATTGACCAAGGCGCTGTATTTTCACAGGCCAACCCTCCCCGATGGGGATGCCCTCTATGGAGGTCTCTGCTGTACTAGAAACTTCTCTGTACATTACGCCGACCGGTGCGCCTGCATGGGCGACAAAGCCAACTGACATCGAAGTTTGAGGAGGACATTAATATGAGTGATAACATCACTAACCTTCAGGATAGAGTAAAACCTGCCTATATTATTGACAATAAAACAGGAACGACGTATGAGCTGGACTTTAGTAGAGAGAGCGTCAAATTCGCAGAAACCAGAGGCTTTTAGCCTGATGAACTGACGGAATTTCCTGTGACCAGAATCCCGGAACTGTTTTTCTATGCATTTCGTAAGAATTACAAAAACATGACCCGTACCCAGACTAATGATCTTTTTGGAGCGAATGGGCGGCCTGACCACCAATCTACTGGAACGGCTAATGCAACTTTATAATCAGGCAGCGCTTACTCATCTGATCGTGGACCCAGAGGAAGAGATAAAAACGCGGAGGTGACTGTGGAGCTATAAAGGACCGCAGTCGTACACAGAACTTTTTGAAGCGGATTGCCCCTACTATCTGTCCATCGGCATGACCTGGGAACAGTATTGGTATGGTAATGTATGGATGGTAGAGGCATTCCGCGAAGCGTGGACAAACTCAAGCAGAGGAGAATAAACGCAGAGGCCCACTTGATGGGCATGTACGTTTATGAGGCGGTGTGCGATGTATCACCAGTCCTCCATGCTTTTTTTGCCAAGAAAGGCACAAAGCCGATTCCGTATCGAACAGAGCCGTACTCCATGAGACAGGAAGAGAAACCGAAATGGGAAGAAGAACAAATTGCCGAAAACAGCGTTTAAAAGCGCAGCTTTTCTTTAGGAATTGGGCCAGATCGGCACAAAGAAGTTTAAGTAGCCCAGGGCCATCTGCACCTTGAAAACTTTATATTATTGAGATAGCGGAGATTTTGATTGCCTCCTCCCTATATTGTGTTAAGATTTTGAGGAGAGGGACGGGTATGGAGTGCAGTCATAGTGGGTATTATTATTTTGTGCATAGCATTTATTTACGCCAATCGGGATACTCCTATTGTGTGTAGTTATACTTTTGGCTATCATATATTCTGTTACGATGGCAAAGAGACAAAGCAAAACAGTTGGAAAATATTGCCCATGTAAAGTTTATTGGAAGGCAAAGATTTATAAAAAGAAGATTTGAACAAACTGGCTTTTCGATAGGGACGAGTGGCCGTGGGAGACTTTATTTTGCAAGAGAAAGCGGCTACAAGGCATAGAAGTAACATTTTATGTAACATATTCAGACAAAGACCCACAACTGGTATCTACAATGGAAGGAACAGAACAGTATTTCAAGTTAATGTCATATAAATCAACAAAATACAGAAGATATTGGGGGAGAATAGAAGCTGGAGCACAATCTATCCCCAAGTCAGTGAAGAAAACCAACAAAAATTAACGGAGGAATTAGTTCCTGCAAAAGAGGCTGAAACTTAATCCTCCTAAGTTATTGGAGATACCTTTTGAGGTTTTGCCCAATGAGTTTTCTGTTGAAGTGAGGCATCAGTCTTGTATCTATAAGCAAACAGAATATGATGGTGGGCGTTATGAAGTAGACGTTCGCTGTGAAGTCCACTATGACTCATCAGTAAAAGGCGTAACAAATCGAAGGGTTGTTATTTCGCTGTACGACAGCAAAGGCCGAATTTTTGCAATAAGAAATACATGGCCTGGAGCATCTTGATAAATCTGGTTGCAAGGTTGCTGAGATAAACTTTTGGGAAAATATATACGAAGAACCGAGCAAAGTTTCTATCAGTATAGAAAGATGTTCATAGCAAAAACTTCCGATTCCTTTGGAATGGAAGGGATGAGGGGTATAGGCATCTACCCAATTTTGTCTGATGATTTAATACAAATTGCCATACCGTAGGAATAAAAACATAAGAAGAGAATAAAAGCAATTGAAGAGTACGTGTAAAGCGATCCCCATTACGTTGCAGAACTCAAAGCTATAAGTCTGCCTCCTTCTGTTGTAGATGAGAATGGAGTATGTCTATGGGGAAATAGAATTAAACCGGATAATAGGGTGTTAACATTTATAAGATGATTCCATTTGGCGTGAAACCCTCCGCTTAGAAATAGGCGGAGGGTAATTTATTCTTAAAATTAATTCGAAATTTCCGCTACCTCTATGAAGTTGAGTAGCGGAGAATTTTATATTTAGTGCCGTGTCACAGTGCCAAGTGCCTAACGTCCAAAAAGGTGGTGGCAGTTTGGCTATTAATATTGACACTCTACAAATACAAATTGAGACAACATCTAATGACGCAGCAAATAAAATTAATGCATTAACAAAAGCATTGACAAATCTCAAAGCGGTGACTAAAGGAGGCGCTGGATTAAATACTAGCAAAACAGTTACAGGCGCTTCAACTGCTACTAATGGAGCAACAAGCGCTAGTAAAAAATAGCAAATCTGGTAAATGCTTTGAGGGAATTGCAAAGCATACAACGCCCATCGGGTTTATTATCAGCCATTAATGCGTTAAGGAAAATAAAGGACCTCAATTTATCAAATATATCTAATAAAAAAATTCAAAATTTAGTAATAGGATTTAATAGCTTATCTGAAATACAAAAGGCTTCTGGACTAAACTCAACGATCAATGCTTTAAAAAGCTCCGGAAATTACTAAGAAATTGCAAAAGCTGATTTAAATACGTTTGCTACCCAAATGCAGCGTGTAGCCGCTGCCATTCGGCCATTGTCAACAGAGATGGCTCGAATATCTGCTGGGTTTTCGGCTTTTCCAATTCGAATACAGCGATTAATCGCTGAAAATGACCGCTTATTTAACTCGAATCGACGCACAGCCAATTCTTTTGGACTTTACGCGAAAATAGGAGTCTATTACTACGCTTTAAAGCGAGCTGCTACGATTATGAGCAAATGGGTGAATTCAGCACGGCGTATGTTGAAAAACTTAAATCTATTTACTGTAGCAATGGTGATGCAGCTGATAGTGCACTGGAATATGCCGAGACAGTTAAAGAAGCTGTCGGAATTGACCCATCCGAGTGGATCAGGAATCAGGGGGTATTTAAGCAGATTACCGGTGGCTTCGGTGTAATAGAAGAAAAAGCCAATCTTATGTCAAAGAATCTAACGCAGTTGGGGTATGATATTTCCTCCTTCTATAATATTTCGATTGAAGATGCTATGCAGAAGTTGCAATCTGGTATTGCAGGCGAAATTGAGCCACTGCGCAGGCTTGGATATGCAATTGACGTAGCTACCCTGCAAAGTGGCATATGCGCATGGTATTAACCAAAGCGTAAACAGCATGAATCAGGCGCAAAGTCCCAGCTTCGCTATGTTGCGATTATGGAACAAAGCGGGAATGTGATGGGAGATATGACCCGAACTGTGCAAACTCCAGCCAATGCAATGCGTATTTTAAACCAGCAGATCACTCAATTGTCTAGAGCTTTTGGGAATCTGTTAATTCCTTTTTACAAAAAGATTATCCCATATGTACAAGCATTTGTCGAGATTTTAACAGAGGCAATACAGCGATTAGCCGTTCTCGCAGGATTTGAACTTCCAGAGATTGATTATTCCGGATTAGGAGGGGGTTGCTTCGGAGCAGAGGACGCAGAAGATGCATTGAATGGAACGACGTCAGCAGCAAAAGAAATTACGGGACGCAGTGCTTGGTATTGACGAGCTCAATATTATATCTCCATATCAGGACTCTGGAAATAGTGGCACTGGTTTTTGGGGAGATTTAGCGCTAGACTTACCAGAATATGATTTTCTTAAAAACTTTAGAGAACAAACTAATGACATCAAAAAGCAAATGGAAGAAGTCCTAGATGTAGTAGTGGCGATTGCGCTGGACTGCTTGCGTGGAAAATCACAAACAACCTTATGAATACTGTTGGTAATCTAAAAATACATTAAAAGGAATTCAAAATCTTAAGCTAGCCGCAGGGGTAACTCTTATGGTAACAGGATTTACTTTGTCGGCAATAGGTTCATATGGCCTCGGAAGAGGGATTATTCCACTGAGAATATTATCAAGACAATATTAGGTTCTGCTCTTGGAATTGCAGGTTCATTGCTTGTGTTCGGGGACAGGGCCCCTAGGATGGACGATCGGAATTAGCGCAGCAATTATTGTAAACATAGCGAGTTTTGCGCTCAGAAGCTGGCACCAGTCTGTAGAAGATGACTTAAAAAGCCGATTTGGAGAAATTGTTCTGAGCGACGATCAGATAAGTGAATGGGCTCAGGCGCTTACAACAAGTGAACTAGCAATAAAGCTTAGTGTATACGTAGATGAGCAAGAAGCTCTTTCTTCGCTTAAAGGACAAGTTGAAAAGTCTATTGCAGAGCTGAATAAACAAAATTTAAAGCTTCAATTGGTCTGGAGATAGAGCAAGCTTCCCTACCAAGAGGCAGTAGATTCTTTTTTATTGAATGCCCAAGAATATATACAACAGCAGCAAATTGTAGCCAGCAATGTCTGTAGACATTGTTTTGGGATACAGAAAATGGAGATAGATTATCTGGATTTGCAACAGATTATTACGGTGAACTATCAGAAAAGAATTAACGGAAAAAGGAAAAGAATTAAAAGAGATAGTTGCCAGTGGCTTTTAATGATGGAAAATGGATTCCTAATAAGCTGGAAGAAGCAGTAAAATTGCAAAAGATATTCAAGAGATATTAGATTATATTTCCAATGTGGAATTTGAAGCTGAGCTAGAAGGATTGAGATTAGATGCGAAAGGGACCGACCTTACTGTAGAAAGTTTTCAAGGTGTGATGGATAAAGCCCAAGAAACCATTGAAGACCAGATGAAGAATTTGGAAGGAGTCCGGCTTGAGGCAATTAAGGTTGCCAAAATGAGTACGACCAAAATATTTTAGATGGAATGAGCAAAGAAGCGGCACAGGAGATATATGATTCTGCTGTAAAAAGCTGCGGATGAGGCATTCCAGAACAAATCCATTACACTCAATAGTGCAACCTTCGAGTTTGGCATTCAGACGATAACAGATGCGTTTTCGGAGGAACTAAAGTCTGCTGAACCAGCATTCAGCATCTGTTCGTGATGCGTTTGAAGGGGATTTATTGATGGAGTAAAAAACCCAAGAAGAGTTATACAGTACCCCTATCGAGGAATTGATGCTAGGAGTACAGGAAGCATACCGGATTGGATTTGAAAATGTTGACATATCAGCCGAAGCAAAGACAAAACTTGGAATCACTACTCAAGAAGAACTTAAACCGACAAAGGAACAGCTAAAAAAAATTGCAAAATGAGGCGTTCCAAGCAGGTCAACGTACCTGAATATGAATCAAGGGCTAACTAGCATATACAAGCTTAAGCAATAACTGGCTCCTTAGAAGCTCAGAACTACTTAATAGGTCAAATGCTGTCTACTGATCAAGCTTTACAGAACTCCTTAAAACATCAGAAGGGGCGGGAGAAAGCATTAATAAAGATGTTGCTGCTGGTCTGTTGAGTAGTGTAAAGTGTTGTAAGAGAGGCATCAACTGGAACAGTCAATGAAGTTAAAAATACTATTACTGGGAAACTGAAAAATCACTCCTACATTGAAACAATTTCTATAGCCTCGGTCAAAGCCTTGGCGCGGGTCTATATGGCGGTACATTTAACACGATTACAGATACAGCAAATTATGATTGGAAAGGACTGTTCGGCAAAGTCACAGACTATGCGATAGAAGAATTTGACACTCATTCCCCATCTAAAAAATTTACTACCATTGGCGAAGATAACATGCAAGGTCTTTACAACGGCATGGATGGATGGGGGAAGATTTCGCGCAGATATTTAAAAACATTGTAAAATGCTGGGATTACGCAGTTTAACTCATTTATTCAATGGATAAACGAAAAATGAAATATCAGTGGGACGCATTTGAGATCGCAGGCCGGGAGATTATTCAGCAGGGTCCATTCAACTGCTTAAAATCCCAACAATTCCTTTGCTTGCTTCTGGTGGAATTGTCAACCAAGGCCAAATGTTTATAGCTAGAGGAACGAGGCCCTGAGTTTGTTGGACAAATTGGTCGAAGAACTGCGGTTGCAAATAATCAACAGATTGAAGAAAGGTATCTATCGGGCATCGCTAGAAGCAAATGAAGAGCAAAATGCATTGTTACGCCCGACAAAATGAACTTTTGGCAGCTTTACTAGAGAAATCGAGCGGAAATGTATATTTGGACGGAAAACAAATTTTGAAATCGTCTGAAAAAGCAGGCCGTGAGCGTGGAGCAGTGATAATGAGTGGAGGTGTTGTAGGATGAGGGCAATGGTGAGCATCGAGACTATGATGTCCCTGAGCCCTCAACCTACAACGGCACAACGGCTACTGTTGTTGATGGTGGCAGGAACACAAAAGGCTGTATTCACTGGAGCTGTTATTAGGAAGATGTAGCAAAAGTAGATATGACATGGAAATTCATATCCGCTCAGAATGGGCGACTCTACTTTCAAAGTTTAGTTCTAAACGAGGAGGAGCATACATAAATTCAGTTACATTTTTTGTCAAGATACAAATGATTGGGAAATGCGGCAAATGTATGTTTCTGATCGGCAGGCCAGTGTGTTTTTGCAGAAACAAAGATGGAAGTATAAGAGGATACACAGGCGCATCATTATCTCTGGTGGAGGCTTAAAAATGCAAAAAGTATCCCAGGCGTGGAAGGATATTCAAAAGAAAAGGATCATAACAGAACCAAGCTTCATAGAAGTGACGCTCAATGTAGGAGACCCGGACGCTCAATTGGACGCCGCAGCGACCGATAACGGTCATGAAAATTATTCTAACACTCCAAAGATAGCAGATGGGACAGAAGTGATTCCGGAAGGTATGCGACATTGGGAAGACGATATATGGGTTTTAGATGGTACATCCAAATTTTACCGGATGATCCGCCTTGGGGAATAATGGGTATATTGGTTACGAATTATCCGGGCAGACAGGAATATGAAACTTATCAACCATTACATTACAGTTTTTCTAAAGTATACAGTTCTTTAATCCCAGGGATTACTATTACATGGTCTGAAACCTACAACGAATATGCAGAATCGTTTAAAATAACCGCATATAATGGGGCATCTGTTGTTGCACAAGAGACAGTACAAAATAACCAGGATATATTATCAGTAGTATCTCTTGATATACAAAATTACAACAAAATTACAATTCAAGTTCTCAAGTGGTGTAAAGCCATATCGTAGAGCAAGAAATTAGCCGTATTGTGATCAGGATACTTAAATCCTACCAAACACAGATTTAATGGCATATCAGCATGGCATGTTCGTTGATTTATTAAGCGCCAATCTACCGAAATCAGAAATCATTTTCCAGTTACTCAATATCAACGGGGAATATAATCCTGATAATCCGCAAGGGACGGAGAAATATTTAATGGAGCGCCAGACGGTCACTGTAAAATATGGATACCTAATGGGGATAAATGTGGAATGGATAAAGGCGGGGCCATTTTTTATCAGCGAATGGGACACGCCACAAAATGGAATAACTGCGACCTTTACCGCAAGAGACGCATTGGAATATATGAGCGACCTTTATTCTGGCCCTTCAACAGGAACATTTATGGAAATAGCAAAATCCGCATTGCAACAGGCGAATCTTCCAAAGAAAGTGATGGGTCAAATCAATGGGAATTGTCTGACCTTCTTAACGATTTAGAAGCACCGGAAGGGATTGACTTAACGGAGAATACAATTGCAGAAGTTTTGCAATTGATAGCAAATGCTTCCTGCTGTGTTTTTTATCAAGATCGGGAAGGGATTATTCATATTAATCCATTAAACAAAGACCTTACAGATTATAGAATTGATAGAGATAATAGCTTTGCAAATTCCGAAATTGAGCTTACAAAACAATTAAAGTCAGTTAATGTAAATGATGGAGAGTTTGTTCTTTCTGTAGGTAACGTTGGGGAAACACAGAACGTGAAAAACCCCTTAATCTCAAAAGATAGGGGAGAAGAAGTAGCCATATGGACATCAGAAATCTTAAGTAATAGGCGCATCTTTTCTGGAGAATGGAGAGCAGACCCAAGATTAGATGCAATGGACAAGATCACAGTGGAAAACAAATTTGCAGAAAGCACGGTGTTTGTAACACAAGTAGAAATATACATATAATGGCGCATTCCGTGGCATGTATGAAGGGAGGGCTGTTGTATAAGTATTATTGACACATTAATATTCGATAGAGCTCTCCAAGATGTGGAGGCACTTACTTCCAAAGGGGCACTATAACATATCCGATCTTAATCGAGTTTGTGAAGCAACCGATTACATAGCAAATTTGTTGCAGGGATATGGATACAAGGTAGACTATTCTCCAATTTTATTCCTCATAGGACGTCTAAAAATATCAGAAATTGGAATATATACAGTCTACTGGATTACAATATATCGATACGGGAATTAATCCTACAAGTAATACAAAGAGTTATATGTGATTTCCAGGTTACCCAAACATTAAGTGCATTCCAAAGCGTATTCGGTGGGAGAGGAAAGACTCCAACATATGAAGGAAGATTTTGCTTTCATCTTACAGCAGATGGACTATTTAGGTCAGACTATAACGATGCAAACGAATTATTTGATAATTCAATCCAACCGACAGAAAGACACACTGTAGATAAAAATAGAAATGTTTGTAAACTGGATTCAGCTACAGTAACAAATTCTGATGGGGATTTTTACAGGCAAGTATCAAATGTATATATTTGGTGAAAACACATATGGTGAAGCCACAGAATTAGCAAATCTTAAAATTTTCTCAATGAAAATATATAATGGTGAGATATTGTTGCGCGACTTCATACCGGTTTACGATATGAATGGAGAAGCTTGTTATATGACGAAAACATGAATAACTTTTTCGTAATTCAGGTATGGTAAATTTTAACAGCAAGCCAAGCATTTAACCCTTGATGATATAGTTACTGTTAGCACTACTTGGCAAAGAGAAGATATTCCATTAAAAAGCCAGATGGATAAATATTTAAAAAAACATCTCTGCCATGAGAAAAGCAATATCCGTGTATGGGAAACTACACCTGAACCACCCTCTAGCATGGATAATTTAACGTGTCAACAAGCTAATGACATAGAGAAAATCTTATTCGACCTCTATGAGATTATAACAAAAGATGGAACAAGCTTGGTTTTATAGTGGAGATTTATATTTAGGGAGGTATGACTTATCAAAGATAGGATACCAACATATCCAGGAGAGAGTGGAGCTTACACCCGTTAGTGGACAGACCAATGTATTTATATGAGTCGCGCGGACGATCAATAGAGGACGGTACTCCACTCAATAAGGCGACACTGCTACAGGACGATACAGCCTCATTACTTGATCTTGGCACAAATGCTACTCCTGATCTAATGTTTAGTGCCCCCCTGTATAATCGCACATTGGCACTCCATTTTGGTCCAATTTCCTTCGATCAAGAATTTTTCTGGTGAGGAATTTATAGTTGCCCAAGGTGACGATACTGTGTATACAGGCACAGTTCAGGAACGCTAAAAAAGTCATTGGACTTAGCTCCGCTGATACGACATATCGTATTATTACCTGTGGAGATACATATCGGGATATAACAACTGGACCATACTACAGGATGCAGACAATTGCTATTAGGTCTATATATCGGATTTGGAGGACAATAGTTGGGACCAGATCGCCCAAGCAGCTAGTGCGGGGATCGCATCTGGTTATTGGCAGGTTAAGGATACTAAGGATATTAATTCGCACTGGGGGCAACACTGCGCAAATTTGGGATTTTGCTCACGATGACCTCGATGGAGGGGAAAAGCTCCTATCACCTTTGGATTAAAAATCTTATGCAAGATACGTCAAGAATAGCCGAACAAGGTGAAAATTGGTCTGATTATAATGAGGACAAAATTAGAGGCTATATTTGCACAACTTCGAAGACCTTAAATCTGTAATAAAGCCCGTAATAAAAAGACATATGAAACCAGGATCATCGCTACTATAACTACAACAGATAAACTATGGCCAATGTCCGGTGTTGAATCAGCATATCTATCATCGTCGGAAGAAGGGGTATCCTTATCCAATTTTACAAATGCGACCAGCCGAATTAAACGCCTATCAAATGGGGGATGGATCCGTCGAAGATTATTGGCTTAGAACTCCTAACACATCATATACAAAAACCGATGGATGTATATTAGTACTGGTGGAAATTATACGACATCGATTGATCTGTCTGTCTCAAAGGTATATGTTTTGGCTTTTTGCATATAGGAGGTAACGATGTTTCTTTTTGTTAGACCAACAGGACTTAATTGTAGATATGTCCGATCATATAATCCCTACAAAAGACAATCTAATGGGGTTATTGTTGCGTGCCAGGAGGACGACTCTGACACCATATATGCATGCGATTCGGATATGTGTTACCCAGTTTTGTTTATCATACACAGGAGGTTAAAGATGTACCCAATAGCGTAATATCTGGCTATTGGTATTATCGAGACGGTTTCTTTACGACTGCCAAAAGATGTACGAATACAGAGATAGACTACTAGATGAATGTGATAAGACGTTTTGTAATGTTGAACAGTGGACAAAAATGGAAGAGGCCGAACAAGCTATATGGACGAAGTACAAGCAAGACTTACGTGATATTTCTTTTGCAGCCTGGATTTCCATATAATATAGTTTTCCAATAGCGCCGGCAAAAAGTTTGGAGGCGATCATCATGGCAGATGGAACAGAAATCTCTTTGATAAGTGCAGGCATAGAATGCTATCTATATTGATGGAGAAAGATGTCTTACCCTTGAACTATGTACTGATGCAGGGACACACCAAGATCAAGAATTGAGAAATATATTTTTAGACCCTGACAAGTCGAAATCCATAACAATTGAAAAGAAAAGTATGAAGGATTTACCAAACTTATTCGGTGTGTACGAGGCGGGGAAAATTACAATTATAGTTGCACAAAAGACAAATGAAGCTAGTGCGGAATTACAGGAGCAAGTAACAGCACAACAGGAGGCAATATCTATTTTGATGGGAGGTACATACAATGGCTGAATTTGATAGAAATAAACTGATTGCCGAAGCAAAAGCCAAGCGGGCGCAGATCGAAGCAGCGGCGTCGGCCTTGTCCGATGAGCAGGCATATGAACGCGCGTGGATGTTCCCTCTTTGGGACAGTAACAGTCATACATATTCTGTCGGAGATCGCGTCCAGTATGGGGGCAGCTATATCGCTGTTTGACGGAACACACGTCGCAAGGAAGTTGGAAACCAGATGTAGCACCGTCTTTGTGGGTTAGGGATTGATGATCCGGCAATTGAGTGGCCGGAATGGAGACAACCAACCGGAAGTACAGACGCATATCCAAAGGGTGCAAAGGTTAGCCACAACGGAAACACTGGATTAGCAACGTAGACGCCAATGTTTGGGAACCGCCTACGCAATGGACAGAACAAAAGGAATCGTAATTTTGGCTTTAAAAGCAAAATTGGGAATGTAAAAGCCTGTATATCAGAAAGGGGAATGCAAAACGAACATCAAACAACATCCTAGCCCGAATTACGGAAGCCGCAACGGCTGGAAACCGGACATGATCGTCAACCACATTACCGCAGGGAGTACAGCATCAGGCGCACTTGCTACGCTTTGTAATCCTGCAAGAGAGGCTTCGGCCCACTTTGTTGTGGACAAGGACGGCACCGTGTATCAGCTGGTGGCGCTTGACCGCGCCGCCTGGGCCAATGGGACCAGCACAACGCCGTCGGACAGCCGCTATTATGGCCGATCGACACTGGCAGCTGTCCGAAACCGCTGCACTAACGCCAATTATTACACCATCAGCATTGAACACGTCTGCGTGAGCGGCGGAGAACTCACTGCGGAACAGCTTGTAGCGAGCATTGAACTGCACCGCTACATCATTGCCGAGGTCCGTCGCCTCTACGGCGTCACCATTCCCGTGTCGCGGGAATATATTATAGGACACTGTGAAATCAATCCGGTGACTAAACCCAATTGCCCGGGCAAGGATTTTCCGTACAATAAAATTTTGGAGGGATTACAAAACGTGGCTATTACAAGTGATACCAGCGGAACGGTAAAAATCAAACGTGGAGGGTACTACACGGCGAAGTTCAGTGGTACGAATGCAAACCAGCTCATTGTGACAGCGGGCACAGGCGACGTAGTGACCATAGTGCCAATCAATCGCGGTGAGGACAAGCTGGCAGCGATTGTGCCGATTGGAAAACCCGGAGATATGACAGGTATCTACACCACAGTACCAGGTGGGCAGCCGGTTAAGCAGTTTGTTGCGCAGGTTGTATAAGGGGCGATACCACAATGGATCAAGACAACACCATCGCAGTCCAGGCATTGGACAGTGCAAAATCGGCGCATCACCGCTTGGACCGCCTAGAAGATGAAGTCAAGGACATCCACGACCTCGCCGCGGCGATGGCTGCAACCAGGCAGGAAATCACCGGCGTACAGGCGGACATCCGGGAGATCAAGCAAAGCGTATCAAAATTGACCGCTCGCCCCGGAACCTGGTGGGACAAGCTGGCTGCGGCGGCGATCGGCGCGGCAGCAACAGGAATCGTAACGGCAATTTTGGCCCAGATACTTTAAAGGAGGATTACATATGGATTTCAATAGCTTTCTGAGTTGGGAAATTCTGGCGACCTTCGCGGGTGTAGCAGCCTGTACGGGCCTGTTTACCCAAATGCTGAAGAGTGTGACGGCTAAGCTACCGACGCAGTGGCTGTCTTACATCATCGCTGTGGTGCTGCTGGTAATCACAACGGCAGCCACGGGCGGCTGGATACAGCCCTGGACGGTCTGGGCGCTGGTGCCGCTGAATGCGGCCTTGGTCAGCCTGGCAAGCAACGGCGCGTATCAGGCGATCGTACGGACAAAGAAAGGTGGCTAAAGCATGGCTGTCCAAACAGTAAAAGTAATGATCGGCGGGCAGGAGCATAGCCTTACATATGATGGGGATTCCAGGAAATGGACCGCTTCGCTGGTTGCACCAGATAAATCGTCATATAATGAGGACGGCCACTATTACGATGTGACGGTGAAAGCGACGGACGACGCAGGAAATATCGGGGAGGCAAGTGCATCGACCGAAGGGGAAATTGGCGAAGCATTGCGGCTGGTTGTAAAGGAACATAACAAGCCCACAATTACAATTACTGCCCCGGGGGCAGATGCGTTAATCACCAATAATACACCGGTAATCAAAGCGCAGATCCGCGACGATGACAGCGGAATCGACATTACATCGTTGTCGCTAAAAAATCGACAGTGGGGCAACCGTGGGGAACACTTCGCCGGGGATGTCTGTACAAGAGGCGGAAAACGGCTACGATATAACATACACGCCACAGAAAGCCCTGGGAGATGGCGCGCATACCATCACAGTCAATGTGTCGGATAACGACGGCAATGCAGCGGATACGGTTACTCGCAGTATCACGGTTGACACCACGCCGCCAACTTTGGATGTAACCAGCCCGCAGGATAATTTCGTTACCAACAAGACGGACCTTACCGTATCCGGTACGACCAGCGACGTAACCAGCGGGCCGGTAACCATTACGATTAACCTCAATCAAGTTGACCAAGGAGCGGTTACGGTTGAGAGTTCCGGCGCTTGGAGCAAGGCAGTTACCCTACAAGAGGGAGAGAATACCATTGTTGTAACGGCAACCGATCGTGCAGGAAAAACAACTGCGATTACACGGACGGTTACACTCAACACAACCGCGCCGAAGATTACCAAAGTAGAAATTGCACCGAATCCAGTGGATGCAGGTGCAACGTATACAATCAGCGTAACGGTTGTATGAGTAGTGCAGTAAAGGTGTGGGGACACGCCGACCAATACAACCTGATCTTGAGGCAAGTGGAGGGCGGGGACTGGCAAGCGTCGGTTCCCGCCGACCTGACTCGACGGGCAATACGCGTGTGAGTTTTGGGCAGAAAACGCCGCGGCGGAACAAACCTATTGGTCCGGCGTCCTGTATATGCAGAACAGCCGCTTAGTGTGCGTCTGTCTGGAAGAAGACCCCTATAGGGTAATTTTATTGTCAGAACGGGTGCAGGCAGAACTAATGGATGAAAGGTATCTAGTCACGATCAAAAGGGGGTGTTGTTGTGCTACCAGTGTATAAACGCAACTGGATATTGGGGAGGACAAGTATGTGGACTTGGAAGTCGAAGCGGACAGCCTGGACCCGTGGTTATCCCGCACGCAGAATGGACGCTTACAAAGAATTTGAAGGAAAGCCTGAACAGGAAGGGACCTGTGAGGTAGAGAAAGGGCGTATAAACGTTTTAGTAGAGCCACAGCAAACCGGCATGTATACCTTAGAAATCACCTATGAGATACCGCCAGAGACACGGAAGGTAAGGGTGATACTGGATGTCCGTTAAGATTACGTCTGCGCAGATCACCCCAAATCCTGTATCAACCGGGCAGGGATATTTAATCGCAATCGGGCTAGAGGAATACGGAGTATTGCAAGAGTCTTCAGGGCGGCTCTTTGTGATAAAGCCTGCTTAGAACTCCACACAGCGGACAAACGAGACTATACAATCCCATATACTGGTGGGGAGATCGATCGAGCGATAGGAGGTTTATTATCTTGGAAAACAATATAACACGGGCGGCTGGTCCCGGCGGACAAGAGAGCACAGGGACATATCTACTGACGCACACGGGTGCAGAAGTGGATGCTGCCATAGAGGGTTGGCAAACCGCGCAGGCACAGGCGGATGCAACCGCTAGTGATATTGCGGAGGGGAAAAGGCGATTACCAAAGACGGGCTTGTGACGGGAACGATGGAAGAAAGTGGCGGAAACTGTGATCTTACTGATCCTATGAGTGTATATAAAGCCACTCGGCCTGGCGACTGGCTTCAATGCCGGAGCCAGATGCCGGAGAAGCCTATATGCTTTATTTGGTCCCTCCTACGGATCAGGCGCTTTTTGCGGTGCAAGTGGTATTTAGCGGTAGCGCAACGATTCAGCTAGGCGATACAGAGCCAATTTCATTAGTCTCTGACGTGGCGTTTGAAACTGAATTTGACTGGAATGCGTGTGAAAATCTAACTAAGGATGGATTTAAGCAAGTGTTGATAAAAATTTCGGGAAACAATATAACCAATTTATCTTTTGCAACCCACAGCCTGAAATCCAACTCTAGATACAAAGAATATCCAGTCTTAGATTTTTCCGGAAATTTACCGGAAGCGACCAGCGTTAAAATGGCAAATAAGCGTACGAAATATTTTTCTCTTTCTAAATCTTCTATAATAGACATGAGTAATATGTTTAGTTCGTGCTATGATTTAATCGCGATCACTAAGTTGGATACCAGCCAAGTAACTAGTATGGCTAATATGTTTAGCAGTTGTTATACTCTAATAGCAATACCACGTTTAAATACCAGCCAAGTAACTAGTATGGCTAGTATGTTTAGCGCCTGTTACTCGATCAAAAGAATTCCCGAAATGGACACAAAGCAAGGTAGTTAGCATGGACAATATGCTTTCTAATTGCCGATCATTAGAATATGTCCCGTATATGGATACTAGCAAAGTTATAACTATGGGAAAAATTTTTTATTATTGCCATTCGGTATCTCAAATTTGCGTCTGAATATTAGTTCAGCGAAAAGTATTTCTACACCATTCAGCAATTGTGACTCGCTGTCAAAATTAACGTTTGCAAATGAAGGCTCTATAACAAGAACGACCACAATTAATCTTGGAAGCTTAGTATTGTCACGCAATGCGATTTTGGATTTATTTGACTCTCTCCCAATTGTAAATAATGTGACAGCTAAACTTACCCTTACCGGGAACCCAGGCGTACCCGACCTTACAGATGAAGATAAGGCTATTGCTACAAGGAAAGGATGGACACTTACGCTATGAAAAAAAAAGAAATCAGGTACGGGGTTACTGTCCTATATGCAGATAAAGGAAAGTGCTCCAAAGTGGTGAAACGGTAGGTACAGAAATTTGGTTGTCTCTAAATGACAATGAAAATGAATTGGAAAAAGTAGACACCCCTGTAGAGCCGGAATCACCTCTCCCCTGACACCTATGAAGAAGCCATAGAACAACTGGACGTGTACCGCGCTGCCTACAACATCGTCACCGGACAGGAGGCACAGATATGACACCAAAAGCAGATAAATCCAAAATTATAGGCCAGGGCGTACCCTTTGAACGTATCCGCCGGATCACCGGTTATTTGGTGGGGACAACTGACCGTTTCAACGACGCAAAGCGCGCGGAAGAGCATGATCGGGTGAAGCATGGAATCGGAAAATGAAAGGTGCAGCTATCCAATTCGGATAGCTGCACCTTTTACATTATTTGTAGTATTGGTTGGGCTCCTCATTATTCCGAAAGGCCACATCCGTATTTGTAATCCAGTCGTATATTTTATCGCTTGGTACAATTACGGGCATCCGATCGTGGACGTTAATAATGGATTTGTTGGCTGCGGTGGTCATGATGACGTAACGGCGGCCATCTTGATAGTCGTTATAAAGTCCCGCCATGTATAGAGAGCCGGAACCGGGGAGTTGGAATCGGTGCTTTTGCTTTTGTGAATCCCACTCATAGAAACCGGTGCTTGGTACAACACAACGTCGTATCATCAAGCTTTCGCGGAAGAAACGTTTTTCCGCGGCAGTTTCCGACCGCGCGTTGATGATTGTTGAGCCCTTGCCACGGAAGGAGGGAAACCCCCATTTGGCCACATCGGGCGTCACGCCCGCGCCGGTATCCAGCAGGATAGGAGCGGAATTGGTGGGAAAGATTTCTCCTACTTTGACACAGCCGCTTCCATGCTTGCGCTCTATGTCATCGATGGTTTTCCGAATGTCCTGGTATTCCTCGTCCGTAAACAACGTATATCGTCCGCACATAGTAATCCTCCTAACATGAGGCGGGAGCCTCTACAAACCAACCGGGCCCCTCATACCACAAATATCGCTCCTTACCGAGAATACGCACCCGATACCGCACGCCAATGCCGCCTGCTTTTAAGCTTGCAGCCCGTCTCGCATCTAAAACACGGTCAATTGCGAATTGTCTTCCGTCTTCCCATGTGATTGCAGTAGGGAAAAGCTGTCCATTAACATCAAAATGCGCATCCACTTCCACATATATCTTTCGTGTTTCCATCGTATATCCCTCTATCCACGGTGTAAGAACCCAATCGGATGGATGATATGCTCCGCCTTTGGATCGAGCGCAGACAGTTCCCGGTCCGTCAAAGCCAAGCCTCTTTGAATACTAAAATGTCCAAATCGTCGCCGAATATCATCGATGGCATGTTCCAGGTTTTCCTGCTTCTGCGCACGGGCTATTTCGGGCAAAAAGAAATCTGGATGTGCTCTGCCAACGAAAAGATTGCAGGCGCGCACTCCCAGGCTACGTATGGCTTTATCCGGCAGGTGATGCCTTTGATAAAGCGTATAGGCTGCCTGATAGATACTTTCTGAATTATAAACGGGAAAATCCAACTTTTTTTTGACGTTCACAAGACCATAGGTCTGCGTAACGAATGGAAATCTGTACGGTATTACATTGAAAATTTTGTTCCCGAAGTCGCTCTGCCACACTTTCACAAAGGAGGAACAGGGTGATTTTATAGCATCCTCCGTGACCAGATCTTTGGCGCCGTTGTGCAATTTCCTATGGATTTAACCGCTGGATAAACCCCTGCGTCAGTGACCGGAGAATGGTCCCAACCGTTTGCAAACCCCAAAAGCATGAGGCCGATTTTTCCCAATAATCCATTTAAAAAATCTGTGTGAGAATTTGCCAAATCACCAATGGTGTGAATGGCATAGCGATGTAATTTTGTGTAGTTGCGGGGCCTACATATAGCAGGTCGGACACGGGCAGCGGCCAAACGACATCGCGATAGTTTTCCCGTGTAATGACAGTTGTTGCATCGGGCTTTTCAAATCGCTGCCGAGCTTTGCAAAAACTTTGTTAAATGAGACCCCCACGGAAGCCGTAATTCCCAGTTCATATTGGATACGCCGCCGAAGTTCGTCCGCAATCGCTTGGCCGGAGCCAAAAAGTTTTGACTGCCTGTAACATCAAGCCAACATTCGTCCAGACCAAAGCTTTCCACCTGGCAAGTGTATTCCTCATAGATTTCCCTGGCAAGCGCAGAAAAATGAAGATAGCGGTCAAAGTGGGGAGGGACGAATACAATCTCCGGACAAAGCTGCTTTTGCTTTCAAAGCGGTTGCCCCGTGGACACGCCATAGCGTTTAGCTTCGTAATTTTAGCGAGTACAATCCCATGTCGCTGCTCAACATCTCCAGCTACCGCGACCGGTTTCCACGCAATTTAGGGTTATAGAGGCATTCCACGCTTGCATAGAAGTTGTTCATATCACAATGTAAGATCACACGCTCCAAATGAACCGCCTCCGAACGATTGTTTGTATTTTTATTATAGAATGTCTGTTCGGTCAAATGCAAGCGGTAAATGTTGGAACCAATAAAGCCCGTAGGACCCCTAACTACAGAGGTTCTACGGGCTTTTGTTATAAAGGGGACGATTAAGTACGTCCTGTCGGTAATTCTCAATATTTACATTCAAGAAAAAGACAAGACGCAGAAAAATTTCAGAGCCGGGTGCGATTTCTCCCTTCTCGATCTTTTGATATTCTCGTAGAGAGATGAATGTGGCATCTGCAACCTGTTGTTGTGTTAGTTTGAGCTTGTCCGTACGAAGATGATAGATGTCATGTCCAAAGTGCATTTTAAATGACATAAATATTCCTCCTTTAAAAGAAGAATATTCGAACATGTACGATCATTCTACGGAAAATTGTTCATATTGTGAAAAATGTTAAAATGTCAAAAGATAGTTAATTTTGTTCCTCCAGGGGAGCGATACTATCTGCGATTTTCAGTACATCGTCTTTTGCCAAGTCGGGGTCGCGGACATATAACCAAAACATAGCGTTGTCAATTTGTCCGTATAGCATTTTTGTATCTTCTTTCTGAATATACAGAGCATCACGGCCATTCAGTTCGACCGTTTCTGTATGAGAACCCTCTGTATCGATGCTCGATCCCCGTCAAAAGATTGCGTGTATCGGATCGTTCTGCTGCCAGAGCCTTTGTATCCAATTTGCACTAAGCGCGTCTGTTCCCTCACACGCGGTCCGTCTTTTAATTCATAGCCTTCCGGTATATAGCTTGGTGCATATGCTACAAAAAGGTTCATCCTCTTGCGATTCTTCAGTTGGTCCATATTGGAGTTCCGTATGCGTTGGGAACATCTGCGAAATAACCTTAAAGAACCATTCACGCGCCGCACTTACCGACATAACTGTAACCGTAGCAGCGATAAGAGCAGCCAATAGCGCTACAGCTATCCGGCGGCCTGTGTGATGAGACAGCTTTTGCGGTTGAGTATATTTGACAATAAGCTCTTCCATGCGCTGGTCAAAGTCGGCTGGAATGTATATACGTGATAAATCCTCTTCTTTAGGTAAATTGGCTAATTCGACCTGTATAATAATGTCTTGATGTTTTTAAGAAAACGTATAATATTCCTATTAGATATTTTTTGCAATGTAAACCCTCCTTTATCTATATATACTCAAGAGGATTTATATTTTGGTGATAGCAGTAGTCTTTTATACGTTTAATTGCACGACTCCTTTGTTTGCGTACTGCCCAAAGGGTCTTTTGCAAGTCATCAGCTATTTCCTGCACTGATTCGCCGTAAATAATCTCTAAGGATAATATTCGTCTCTCTGTCTCAGAGAGGCTTGCGATTATGTTGCGTGCTAATGCTTTAGCCTCAAGTTTTGCGTCGGGTGATGAGCTATCAACTTTAGTATCCTCTCCTAGAGGCGCAACAGGGATAACATGGTTATGCTTTGCCATATTAAGAGCGGTATTACGTGCAATAATCACTATGTAATTGTTAATATACTCGTCAGATCGACCATCAAACACTTTTTCGGGATGCTCTAAGACACGGACAAATGCTTGCATTGCTGCATCCCTGGCATCCTCTAAATTATGTAATATCCTGTTTGCCGCCAGGGTAGCGAGGCCCATATATTTATGATAAGCGTCCCTGACTTTGTTTGCATATGGGTTTTGCTCATCACTGGGGCCGGTGAGTAAAATCCACACACACGGATTCCTCCTTACTATAAATGATACAAAAAGCATACTATAATAGTAGGAATTTGTCATTGGCAATTATTACACAGTATGCAACACGAAATGCAACACAAAAATAAATAAGCTAACGTAAATGCGGTCTTTATCGGCTAGTATGAGGGTTCAAATCCTCCTTCTCCGCCAAGTTAAAAGCCGTATTTTGAGAAATCAAAATACGGCTTTTTTTCGGTATAATCGATTTTTTACTGGATATCTATTTTGTTACAGTCACACTGGCTGAACCTGGACATATATTGCGTTTCAGGTTCGGATTTTTCTTTTGCTTTTTCGCTCGCGTTTCGGGTGGATAGCGTATGAGAACTCTGAAAAGCGATCGGCAATATAGAGGTTCATGTAGGCGAGATAGCGCTTATACAAGGACAGGACTTAAATGACTATTGCAGCTTCACGTGAGATATGGAGGAAAACAAATACCACCCGAGCTTCATGGAGATATTGCGCCGGGGAACCTTCTGGTAAAGGACGGCCATCTTTGCGGCGTCATTGACTTTGGAATGACGGGAATCGACGATCCTGCCTGTGACTATGCGATGGCATGGATCTTTTTCGATCATAGCAGTCGTAATGATTTTTTAAAGAGGCTGGATAGAAAAACAATTGACCGGGCAAGGGGATGGGCGTTATGGAAAACCCTGATTACTTACTAGGACACAAATAAAGAACATCTGATAACGCCCGATACATATTTGAAGAATATGATAGAAGCGTTAATTATGGAGGGAAGGATATGAATACACCTACACTCGAAACGGAACGGCTGATATTAAGAAAATTTACAGAAAATGATATGGAAGCCCTGTTTAAGATTTATAGCGATAAAGAAGTGAATAGGTTTTTGCCCTGGTTTCCATTAAATAGCATTGAAGAAGCGTATCCGTTCTTTAAGGAACAGTATGCTGTGAAATATGCCAAGCCACAGGCATATGCGTATGCGATCTGTCTAAAAACAGATAATGATCCGATTGGTTACATAAAAGTGGATATGGAGGAACATCACGATTTCGGATATGGACTGCGGAAGGAATTTTGGCATCAAGGCATCGTTACAGAAGCCGGAAAAGCCGTTATAGAGCGGGTACAAAAGACGGACTTCCTTATATCACAGCTACCCATGACAGAAACAACCCCCGGAGTGGCGGCGTGATGAGAAATGTAGGAATGAAATATCAATATTCATATGAGGAACAATGGCAACCAAAGGATCTACTAGTCACATTCAGAATGTATCAGCTAAATCTTGATGGAAATCTAGAACGGGTTTACAAAAATATTGGGACACATCTGCTGTACATTTTGTGGAAATGGATATATAAGATCAACCTATATGGTCCATTTATGGTCCATTAAACAGCAGGGTTAGCCGAGCCCATCGATGGCTAGAATGAATGACCCACAAGTTAAGGTTTTCTAGCTCTGTCCATTCAGGACGTTAATATTTCATATTCGAGGTAGTACGATGAAAGAGCGAAAGCAAAATTATTATGGCAGCTTATGTACAGAAATGTACGAAATTTTACATAGACAAGCACCAAAAGAGGAATTGGATTTTTACGTTTCCTATGCGAAAAAAGAGCAGAAGATTTTAGAGGCTCTTTGCGGTAGCGGACGTTTTCTTGTTCCATTTATGAAGCAGGGATTTGATATTAGCAGGGGTAGATTTGTCCGGTGAAATGTTGGACAAATTAAAGCAAAAAGCGCCTAATGCAAATGTAGTTCAGGCGGATATTTTAGAGTATTCACCCGACGAGCCGTTTGATTATATTTTTATATCGTCTGGCTCAGTTTCGTTATTTACGGATATTCACTTGTGCAAAAAATTTTGAAGAAGTTAAAAGGAATGTTAGCCCAGAAAGGCAAATTGGTTTTTGCAGTTGATACTGTGGCCAACAGATGTCCTGATGATAGCGACTACAAGCTTTCTATTGCAGTAAAAACAAAAGAAGGGCTTGATTTGACATTAAGAAGCAAAAATTATTATGATGAATCAAGTCAGACGCAATTTTCTCCGGGTATTTATGAATTATACGATGGCGCGAGATTATTAAAAAAGCGAGTTGATGGATTTTTCAAACACATCTTTACAAATTCGGAGAGATGGAACAACTTTTTAACTGAAATCGGGTTTACGGCTATTCGAACATATTCCTCTTTCAAAAAAGAACAAGCTATCAACGACGAATGCGAGATGTTTTTATTTGAGTGTACTGTAAGCTAACGAACTTATAAATGGGGGAATAGATAAGTTGGCCCCACCGCAATGGCCAGCATGCGACAAATACCGGATCAATCGGCCTGGAGGATTGCCCGATGCCCTGTTGTTTTTCAGGAATGTATTCAAAACTTCGGAATCCTTTTCCCGCCAACGGGTGAGTGGATGGGGCGGATATCCGCGTAGCCATCCTGCTTGCTGATACAACCGACTCGATGCCCGCTGCTCCTTGTTACACAGTCACAGTCCTGTTTTTCCGCTACCCCAAATGTCCAACTTTTCCAGCAACAACAGCATTTTTAGGACAATGCCTGGGCAAAAAAGCGAACCATATGATAGTTTGTTTCACAAAGTCATATGGTAAAAAGAGGGTCTTTTTTCAAAAACGTTAGAAGATATCATTGGCTAAAGTATTGTGCTTGGGTTCCCGTTTTCTTGCCGCTGAGGACCAGAAGTACACCGATGATGGGAAATTTTTTCTGGCGAGTCTCTGACGGTCGGGAGGCCGCTTTTTTGTGGGGATTTCCGCGTGCGCACGGTATGAAGAGCGTTTTAAGCCCTGAAACTGTGTGGGAGTATGATGCGAGGCTCATTTATTACAGAGGAGACCAATTGAATAGGTCCTGCCGGTAATTCTCGATATTTACGTTCAAGAAAAAAGACCAGACGAAGAAAGATTTCAGAGCCAGGTGAAATCTCTCCTTTTTCGATCTTCTGATATTCACGGAGAGATATGAATACAGCATCGGCAATCTGTTGTTGTGTCCATTTTAGCTTGTCCATGCGAATGTGATAGATGTCATGTCCAAAGTGTGTTCTAAACGACATAAATATTCCTCCTTTTTTAAGAAGAATATTTTAATTTCTAAATAGAATCTATATTATACTTTATTTATTATATAGTATATAAGTGGATGTTGTAATACGATATACTCAATATATGGTATATATAGATGGATTCTTTGGGCCATTGGTTTAAACATTGAATAGTGATTGCAGGGGCTTGCAAGGGGTTCCAAAAATCCGCTCAAAAGCGGCTTTTTCGGTCAAGGTTTTTTCAGATCCAATGGATATAAATTTTATCTTGACATGGAGTGCACTCCAAGTGATAAAGTTTTAGCAGGGAAGAGAGTTTTCTGTTGGAAAGGCTCTCTATGACCGATATAGACAAATGAAGGGAGATGCCCACAATGGCACATCCAGTGGATTTGAAACAGGATCAAGAGAGGATATTTGCTGAACCGTTTGCCAGTTTACAAAAAACCGACCCAGAATTTTTGAACGGTTTTGCCACTTTGTTTTCATGAGGTACTTTATCAGAGCGATTTAGATGTCCACAGCCGGCTTATGGCCATTTTGGCTACGTTGCTGGGGAGTCAAAGCTTGGATGCCTTCCGCGATTACCTGCGCCTGTAGCACGAAAGTTTGGTGTCACGCCGGTGGAAATAAAGGAGATCGTCTATCAGGCGGTGGCGTATCTTGGGATGGGCCGTGTTTATCCATTCTTATGTGTTGTAAATGAACGCTTAATTGTTGACGATACGCCGCTTCCTCTAGAGAATTTGTCCACCACCACGTGGCAAACTCGTTTGGAGGCGGAAATCAAGCGCAGGTAGATATTTTTGGTGAGGATATGCGTGGTTTCCAAAATCGTGGTCCGGAGGAGAGCCGTCATATCAACCGTTGGCTTGCGGAGAATTGTTTTGGAGATTACTACACCCGTAAAGGATTGGATTATAAACAACGTGAAATGATTACCTTCTGTTTCCTGCTTGCACAGGAGGCTGTGAATCCCAACTGGTCAGCCATGCGGTTGCCAATCTGCGTATAGGAAACGATAAGAGGTTTTTAATCAAAGTAGTTTCCCAGTGCTTACCATATATTGGTTATCCGCGTAGCCTCAACGCGATACGGTGTATTTATGAGGCAGCGGATAAGGTCGAGGAGAAGGACTTTAAAAAAAGACGCCTCTTTGCCCATCAAGAGGAGTCGTTCTCAAAATCTACTTGAAACGAAAAGTGGCTGTGGGCTACACTCAATTTAGAAGTGTACAACCACGGAAAACTCGCTGTGGAGTCGTTATGTTTCTTTGAATGGTCTCAGGTTGACTGTGTTGGGTTGTTGATGGAACAGGACTCCTGCCGGTTTGGCAAAAACCGCTGCACATCGAACCCTGAGAACATTCAGATTGCTTGGAAATGATTTGATGGAAAGGAAATGGTTATGACCATCGCGGAAGTGAGCAAAAGTTCGATATATCTGCCGATACCTTACGCTATTATGAACGGATTGGATTGATTCCGCCCGTCCCCGCACAAAGGGGGCCTCGAGATTATGACGAGGAATCCTGTGGCTGGATTGAACTCATGAAATGTATGCGTGCAGCCGGGGTCCAGATTGAAGCACTCATAGAATATGTAGATTTGTTCCAACAAGGGGACGATACTTGATGCACGCAAAGCGCTGTTGATAGAACAGGGAGCAATTGCTTGTCCGTATGGCGGACATGCAGAGGTCTTTAGATCGGCTGAATATGAAAATTGAGCGTTATGAGCAGAGGCTGATGACAGGAGCAGCAGCTTCGGCGCATTCATGAGGAAAAACAAAAGGATAACAACTTTCAACTGCTATCTGTAAGGGCTGGAAGAATTCGCATCAGGAGGAATACGATGTTGCAGTTTCGTGCAATGCAGGACAGTGATCTGGATACAATGGCGCAGATCGTCGAGCGTGTGTGGATTATGGATGCTCTGTGTGGTGGGAAGAAGGCGGACGGTTCATGTCTCGGGAATATCTTTGGAAGACGTTGGGCCATTCCACAGGGGCGCAAGTGGCCGTATGGGATGGAGAAGTAGCTGGTTTCTCGCATATAGAGAGATTTCAACAAGTCCATACCTTTTGCTTCGAATATGGCCTCGGAAGAAGAGCAAAGGTATGGGAGATCCCTTTCCATGCGGCGTCGGATGGAAAAGTACGATCGGCCTGTGCACAGCACTTTGGAGAAAAGTGGCTATACATTTGACGGGGAGATTACGCTGTTTGCAGTCGCGCCCAAATGGCAAGGGAAGAGGAATTGTTCGGCTTTATTTGAACGTGCTCGGGCGTATTTCAACAGTCTCTTTTTTTCTCTATACGGATACTGGCTGCAATTATCAGTTTTATGATACGCATGGTTTGCGTTGTTCTTGCACAACAAGCACATGAGAACCCTTACAAGAAGGATCGGCCTTTTTGGGTCTTTTCTCTATGGTGTGTGTATATGAAAGCTTTTTCATGAAATGTGAGAGCAATGTTTTTGTTCAGGGAGCTTTTTTAGGGATAGTTTTGGATATAGCATGAATGATACATTTTTTTTAAAAAATCTCTCTACTATGAAATTCATAGTAGAGAGATTTTTTCTTTTGTAAAGAGATATTCTGTTTACTTGAAAATAGAGAGAAGTTGCAAGGATTGGAGTCGGAAATAGCCACTTCATTCAGGAGGCGAATTTCACAGATCTATAAGCGATAAATGAATTCTATTTACCGATTTATCACTTTTATTTTGTGTTATATATAGTATTCATTAAAAAGGAAGAGATTGGTAAAGATTACTTTTCTCGTCTATTACAACGACTTTATATGCAAGTATAATAATGTCAATCTATTTTGTATATAGGGGTGTGGGATAATGGGGCTCTTACACCTCGCTGAATACCGCGAAGGAGATGGCGGCGGTGTTTGGTGAGGTTTTTCAGAGCGACGCACTGCGAAAGCTCATCGCGGAGGATATGGGAGTCGCATCGGTCGAAGGGACCATTTCGATCGAACTGGTTTCAGAGACGAACCTGATGCTTTTGACCGTGACTTCGATTCCCCGCGCCACGCTTACCAAATGGCTCAATCGGCTCTGGATAAGTACAACCGCGTATCGGACTACCTGTTTTCCAATGCGCGGCTGGATACGCTGAAAAGCCCAACCATTCCTTATAGTCCGCCCAATCCGCTGCAGATGTCCAAACTACGCCGGATGGGGGGCACTGGCAGCGGCAGGAGTGGTAGCTGCTTTGATCGTGTTGACCTCCTACCTGCGGTTCACGGTGAAAAAGCGTGGGCTGGCCAAAAACAACTGGATGGAACTATCTTGGGAGCATCCCTATGAGCGAAAAACCCATTCCCTACGCGAAGTGTTGAAAAGAGAAGAGAAACAAACGGCCGCTGTTGATCTCTTCCCTTTTGGTGGGCATGCCGTTCATAAGGCCGGGGAACTGCAACGAATGATGAACCTTCCCTGCCTGGCCGAGCTACCGGTGGTCGTGCAGAAGGTTCGGAAAAACATACGGCCCCTTCCCCGATCTGGAATCGAAGCGTCAGCCCGTGGTTTTCAGAATATGGAGACGCGTTGCAACTGCGCGCCACAAAAGCGCTGGAGGATTTGGGCCGTAAGACGCTTTTGGCGACAAACGCTGTGCCAGGCGAAGGAAAATCCGTTGTGACCCTGAACCTGGCGGCGGAACTGGCGCGTTATGGGAAAAAGGTCCTTTGATCGACGCCGGCCTCCGGAAGCAGGACTTACGCACTTACATGAAACAGCCCGCACACAGCATGGTTTGGACGACGCCCTACAGGGAACATGTGCGATTGATGATCTGCTCTGTTTTGACCAACAGACGCATGTATTCTTTTTGGGAGGGAATCAAGCGGTTAAAAATCCTGCCAAGGTTCTGAGCCAAAAGATGCCGGCGATGCTTGGCCCATTTGAGGTTCCAGGTGGATTACATCGTAATAGATGTACCGCCCTGCGGCGCCTTCGAAGATGTGTTCTTGATGGAGGAATATGCGGATGGGGTATTGTTTGTCGTCAAACAGGACCACGCCAGCCAGGGACAAATTTTAGGGGCTGTCGCTGAATTGGAGGCAGGGGACCTTCCAATCATTGGATATGTATTCAATGGTGTTTCCGGCGTATTTTCTCCTTATAGCTACGGAAAATATGGTAGATATGGGAAATATAGAACGTATGGCCATTATAAGGTCTACGGCGAAGAAAGCGCCCCACAGGGAAAGACCGTGAGACCTGAGAACAAAGGGCGCCAGGCGCCTGGAGAAATAGGATATGACCGATTTACACATACATCTTCTGCCGGGGCTGGACGACGGCGCACAGACATGGAGCGAAGCCCTTCGTATGGCGGTGCACAGCGGCACTTTTGCCATTGCAGCGACACCGCACAGCAATATGCCCGGCTTCTTTGAAACCATCTGGGATGCACGTTACCAGCGCAGGATTCAACACCTGCGGGAACTTTTGAGGAACAGGACATCCCGCTTCGCGTGGTCGAGGGGATGGAGATTTTGCGACAGACGATGTACTGGAACGATTGAATTCCGGGCAATTGGATCTGTCTCAATCACACTCGATACCCGTTGGTGGAGCTTGCCTTTGAGGTGGATGCAATGGAAATCTACCGGCAGATGGACCGCCTACTGAACGCCGGGCATAAACCCATCCTAGCGCATCCAGAGCGTTACCATTGCGTGATGGTGATCGTTCCTGTATATACGACTGGTATCGGATGGGCATTGTTATCCAAATCAACAAGGGCAGCATTTTGGGACGGTTTGGAAGCACATCCAGCAGACAGCGGATGCCATTTACGGCATCGTCTGGCCGCTGTCATCGCTTCCGGATGCGCATGGGTCCCTCTACCGTACCCCGGACCTGATGGAACTGCGCCGGACGTTGGACTGGAAGAATGGCGAGGGCTGTACGCCGCTCCTACTGGAACGAAATCCCCTGCGAATCTTACAGGACAAAGGGGGTCCTATGGGAGGCCCTATCCCGTTTGATTGGCGTTAAAAGGCCCGTGGCAGGGGGCCGAGAAAAGGAAAGGGTGTGGGAATATTGAAGCTCCTAAAGAAAACCATGTGGATTGCCGGCAGCATTCTCTTGGTACTGCTTCTTCTGGTCGGTTCGGGAGGACTGATTGCCAAGCATTACCTGAATAAAATCAACCGGGTGGACGAATCCATCCCTGTCTACGGTTGCCCCGAAGGATGAGGGACTTCGAGGTGGACCCGCCCACTGCGCCGGAAGCCAGCTCGCAGATTGTTTTGGACCCCGAGGCCGTCGAATGGAGGAGATTGAGCAGATTGAGGACGATGCGCTGGTCAACCTGATGTTGGTGGGGCAGGACCGCCGGGAGGGGAGGGGCGCCAACGCTCCGACACCATGATCCTGTGCAGCATCAATCCGGACACAAAACAGGTTTCTCTGATTTCCTTCATGCGGGATCTCTATGTCCGAATCCCCGGTGG
>VOFE01000343.1_pt1 | contig 37659 bp, 65 predicted proteins | sample 5384071 | NCBI WGS metagenome assembly VOFE01 (sample SAMN12384724, study PRJNA508395) | human gut metagenome | isolation source: healthy gut D | host: Homo sapiens
CGTAGCAAAGCGGTTGTGTACCCGAGATTTTACAATTCACCAAACGTAAGTTTTGAGAATGCCAGCCCAGATATTCACCGTCCAGCACAGAATCGTAGACTGTCACATTCTCCGTATTCCAAAATGCATCCTTCGAATGGATTTCAGCATGGCGGATTTCTACGTTCTTGCAATATTGGAAGGAGTAATTGCCATTCAATACAAAATTCTTGATGCGGATATCTTCTCCGTGTATAAAGAGATAGTCTCCTTTATTTATCTTCACATTGTTCAGTTCTACATTCCGGCAATACCAGAGTGTTTCCAAAGCATTGGGCAACTGTACATTTTCGAGTTCGATTCCGTCCATTTCGCGAAACATCTTCGGTGCTTCCACTAAGGTATCCTTCATCTTCAGATTTTTGGAATACCAGAGTGCGGCACGTGCTCCCTTCGGTAAAAAGGCAATTTTAACTACAAAACCGTCATTATGCCAAAACGGATATTTTCCCTCGAAACGACAGTTTACCGCTTCTATATCACTGCACTCTTTCAGTGCCGATTCACCGGCATGAATGGTTACTTCTTCCAAATAAAGCCCGTGGGATGCGAACAAAGGACGTTCGCCTTCGTAATGTGTATTTTTAATTTGTTTCATGATTCGATTGTCTTTTATTTGAATAGTTATCTGTTTTTCTTGATGATTATTCTAAAATGATCGTGATGCAATTATTCTTTTTGCAGTTCGAAAGTTACTGTCACGCTTCCTGAACCTAATGCCGAAGCAAGTCCGGAAGAGTTATTCACACGTCCCAGCCGGGTATAGCTGTATGAGGTGGAAAAACTCTCGTAGAAAAGTACGACGCAATTAGAACCATAGAGCATCAGGTCGCCTGTAAGGATAGTGCCCGGATTGGATGCAGCCGTTGGCAGACTACCTGATAAATAATAATATTTCTCATTTCTATTCAAGTCCGGCATATTCACTGTCATAGGCAGTAACTTTTTGAATGCTTTTACCGTTTCATTGTCTTCCAGCGTAGCATCGAACGAGGAAGAACCTACTGTAATCCGAAGTTTATTACTCATTATTTCATCGTCACTGTCGTCATTATTTCCTCCGGGATTATCGTTCCCACCACCCGGATTATCACTGCCTCCACCACTGGAACTATTATCGTCATTGTTTGCCGGTGGAGCCGGCACTCCTGTATTCGGAGCAAACTCCGTATCATCCGTGCCACACGAGGCGAAACTGACGGACAACGTCAACATTACCAAAGTTGTCATAAATAAGCGCTTCATAACTGTTTCTGTTTTTCCGGTTCTCCTGTTCATACTTATTTCTTCAGATATTCCTTAAAAAAGGATTCCAATTTATCAAATGGTATAAGACCCACACGGTCGTAAAGGTCTACATGCCCCGCACCGGGTACAATGTACAGTTCTTTGGGCTCGGCAGCCAGTCGGTAGGCATCTTCACTAAATTCGCGTGAGTGGGCATTCTCCCCTGCTATGAAAAGCATAGGACGAGGTGAAATAGTCTCAATATCAGCAAAAGGATAGAAATTCATGAATTTCACGTTACTTGAAAGTGTAGGGTGTGTGGTAGTCATCGGAGTTGCTCCTTCGGGAGTAAACTCTCCTCTCTGAGTGCGGTAGAACTCATAAAATTCGCGTTCTATCGGACCAGAGCTTTTCTGTCACTTCGTGTACAGTGCCACCGGTATATTTAGTTTCTCCGCCCAGAAACTCTGCATAGCGCTGTTCTGCTGCCTCAGCCATGATTTGTTTCCGTTGTTCTAAAGTCAGCGCATGTTTCAGTCCGTTGCGGCTGGCTGTACCCATATTGTACATGCTGATGGTTGCAATCGCTTTCAGACGAGGGTCTATCTTGGCCGCACTGATAGCGAAACTTCCGCTGCCACAAATTCCGATTACACCAATATTATTCCGGTCGATAAACGGACGTGTACCCAAAAAATCTACTGCGACACCGAAATCCTCCGCATATAGCTCTGGCAAAACAGCATTGCGCGGCTCACCTTCACTTCCACCCCAAAAAGACAAGTCGATGGACAACGTTACAAAACCACGTTCCGCCATTTTAGTAGCATACAGATTCGCACTCTGTTCCTTGACCGCTCCCATCGGATGTCCGACAATGATGGCAGGATATTTCTCTCCCTCTTTCATGGTCTTCGGCAAAAACAGATTGCCGGCTACTTTCATTTTATACTGGTTAGAAAAAGAAACCTTTTCTACCTTTACCCAATCACTTTTATAAAAGTTATCCGCATCAGCCTGTGCGAAAGAAAAACTGGTTCCAAGCATCATAATAAATACAGCGGTTAATAATAATATTCGTTTCATATCTCTTACATTTAATTATTAATGAATTGATTGTCTACTTTCTACATTGCAAAAATACGGTGAAATAAAAAGAGTGTTTGTAGATGAATTACTGACATTATTACCCCAATTACGGATTATATATTTTTATTCTTTTCTTGTAAGTGAGCATACGCCATATCCACTCGCCAATCCAGCCGGCAATAATAAAAAAAAAGGCGGAAGTTATCAATAATCCCTTATTGGAAACTTTACGAAACAAAGGCAAAAAAGAGTCCGACTAACGCATAAAGCATCCAGCAGAATATAATGTTCTTTAGACTGAATCGAGGCTGAGTTTTCTATATTAGTAGATTTCATCATTCTGTTGCCATATTCATTTTAACTTGTTTCGGTGAATGCGGCACACGAATCCTCAAATAAACAAACACCATACTGACAATCAGGAAGAGCAATGCACCGAATACAGAATATTGTGTACCCATTTCTGTGATGAAAGCTCCACATATGGCTGTGCCGATTGTTGTTCCCAGATTGGCAGAAGTCAGAAACATCCGTTAGCAAAGTCGGGAGCTTCGGGAGCGGCAGCTTCCGCGATCATATATTGCATATTATTACTTGCTATACCTGCCAATACACCTAAAATTAAAATAATAATTACCATAGCTGTAATCCACTCTCCTGTTATAAAGAGACATATATAGGAAACCAGCAATGCAAAAGGCATGATAATAATTGAACGCCGCGCATTTATCGATAATAGTTTTCCGGCAAGTACATTACCTACAATGTTCGCCAAACCATAGACAAGCAACACGACGCTAATTACACTATATGATACTTCCGTCACTGTTTTCAAATAGTCCGACATATAGCTGAAGAACCCGAACATAGCCCCATTGATTAAGGTAACAGCAATAATTGAATACCACATCACCTTTTTTCTCAATACACTGAGTTGTGCACCATAAGATACTTTTTCCTTTACAGGCATGGAGGGAATAAACAAAATAGTAGCTATAAGAACCAATGCGTTTACAACAGTGAAAAACAACATCGCCATGGAGAACGAAACTTCGCTGGCAATATAGCTGGTCACCGGAACCGCCCAGCACCATGCCGGCGGACACACCGACAAAGACCTTTGAGACCGCCTTTGGAGCTTTTTCCTTGCTTACTGATGCTGCAGCTACCGTAAAAGCCATAGAGACATATACCGGATGCAGGAAAGCGGGAAGTATCCGTGCAATCAATAATACTGTAAAATTGGTAGTAAGCATGGATATGATATTACTCAGCGTAAACAATCCCAGTGCCAATAGCATGACTTTCTTCCGGTTTACTCCCGAAAACAACAACGGGTGATAGGAGCCGATGCCGCTACCACCAATGCAAAAACACTCACCGTCCAGCCTGCCTGCGGTACGGAGACCTTAAAAGTTTCAGCTATTAAAGGCAGTATGCCCACTACTCCCATTTCGGTGTTTATAATTCCAAATACACCGACCGTAAGGATAAAGACGAGCAAACCGCCCGAATTGAGTTTTAATTTATTCTTTTGTTCCATAGTTAATATGCTATTTATAATTCCAATCCCATTTTATAGGCGTTTTCAAGATGTACTTTATCAATCTGCCGTACCAGTTTCTCGCATCCGGTACAACCGCCGGCACAATATAATCCCACTTCATTCCAACCTAACGCCTGATTGAGAAGACGAAAATATCGTATGGGCTGTTCAGAGGTGCTATCATTATCATCACCGGCTGTCATCAGTAATACTGAATCCTTCTGCGGATATTTGTCGTCGGCAGAGATGGCGTAAAGCCTCTCTATAAAAACGCTTTCAACTGCGATGTGATCGTCCAGAAGTACAGAGGCGAAGCCATTACTACAGTATCACATTCTGCAAACAAAGGATATATGTCGTGCATACCGTCCTTCACCGCACATTGATGAGCGAGCCGCTGACATACCCCGCATCCTCTGCATCCTTCTATCCGCATACTGCCCAGATAGACTTTTGTCACCGAATGTCCCCGTTCAACCAATCCTTTTATATAAGCATCGGTCAACCGATCTGTATTACCTAGTTTTGTCCCCGCACTCATAATGACAAGTACCTTTTTCATATTTCCATGATGTATTTTTTCTATTGTTCGGGGAAGCGGATTATCTGCCGGTCCTTTATCATTCAGCAACCGATAGATGCCCGCCCCTCCTAATAGTAAACTTCCGGTTGCTATCATCGTATTTTTTAAAAAGCCTTTTCTATCCATATTCTTTATAATTAATCTCATATACCCAAAAAGTATAGAGTTTCGTTCGACGGTACAAAGGTCGGAAGAATAAGATGAAAGGATTGTAGACAAATTACGGGTATAATTACCCCAATTACAGATTAGCGTTTTTTGTCTTTTTCCACACAAGATTAGAAATTATGATAGAATCACATTCTGCTATTATATAAATGATTACGCACACGTATCACCTGCTTTGTGTATACAGATTACGGATATCATAACCTCAATTACAGATTCGCAGTTCCACCTCTATGAAGATCGTTTTTTTATGTGTATCTTTGTTACAATTCAACTATCAACAGGTATGGATAAAGTTATAAAATTAGAGAATGTAGACCTGTATAATAGCTTATACGGACTTGAAACCTTGCACCCTTTGGTTAGCATCGTCGACTTGACTAAAGCTACTAAATCCGTTAACCACATCCAAATGAATTATGGTCTTTATGCACTTTTTCTGAAAGAGACTAAAAGTTGCGATATCAAATATGGCCGCCAATATTATGATTATCAGGAAGGCACTATCGTTTGTTTTGGTCCCGGTCAGACAGCAAGTGTAGAAACCTTTGAAGACGAGGTAAGTCCACCTGTCTATGGCATTGTTTTTCACCCCGACTTGATTCGCGGTACTTCTCTGGGAAAAGAAATAAAAAATATACTTTCTTTTCTTACGCAGTGAACGAAGCATTGCACCTGTCAGATCAGGAAAAAGGAAATAGTGATGGATTGCCTGAAGAAAATCAGTATCGAACTTGCCATAGACAAATGGCAAAGATTAAACATAATAAAGCATTAATCGCCATGAATATCGAACTGTTACTGAACTACTGTATGCGTTTTTTATGAACGGCAGTTTATCACCCGGAACAGTGCCAATAAAGATGCTCTTACAAAGTTTGAACAACTTCTGGATGAATATTTCCAAGATCAACTTCCCATACAGAACGGGTTACCTTCCGTGAAGTACTTTGCTGATAAAGTCTATCTCTCCCCCAACTACTTTGGTGATATGGTAGCGCCATCGAAAAAAGAAACAGGAAAAACTCCACAGGAACATATTCAGACCAAAGTAATCGAACTAGCCAAAGAACGTATTGTCGATACGGAAGAAACCGTCAGCCAGATAGCTTATTCGTTAGGATTCCAATACATCTCTTCTGCGCGAAAAAACGAAGGCCATGAATGCATCTGATTATTAAAAAAAGACGCCGTTGGATGCACGCCATTAATGAATACAGAAATCAGGCTTTAGTATATCGAAATGGGACTAAAAATATAGTCCTTCAATCAAATAAGGGAACATTTGTAATATAGGTGTTAAAAAACAGGAAAAAATCTGTAATTCATATACAAACTGATTTCAAGTCGGGCAGTATCTTTGCAGTGTCATAAAGAAATAAGTAAAAACATTATTTAAAAAACTGTTTGATATGTACTTAGAAACTGTAATATTTATTCTCCGGCAGATGTAAAGAAGCTGCCGGTAAAAGAGCTAAACGAGCTAAGTGATGAAATCCGTGTGTCACTCCTACAAAAGTTAAGCGAACATGGCGGGCATTTCGGACCTAACTTCGGAATGGTGGAGGCAACTATTGCTTTGCACTATGTCTTCAATTCACCGACGGATAAGATGGTATATGATGTATCACACCAGAGTTATGTACACAAGATGCTGACTGGCCGTAAAGATGCTTTCCTGCATCCGGAAGAATATGACAATGTATCCGGCTACTCGGAACCACAGGAAAGTGAACATGATTTCTTTGTGATCGGTCATACTTCTACTTCTGTCAGTCTGGCAAGTGGATTAGCTAAAGGACGTGATCTTACAGGTGGCAACGAAAACATCATCGCTGTAATAGGCGACGGCTCTTAAGCGGAGGCGAAGCATTCGAAGGATTGGATTATGCAGCAGAGCTCGGCACTAACATGATTATTATTGTCAATGATAACCAGATGTCTATCGCTGAAAATCATGGAGGCTTATATAAGAATCTAAAAGACTTACGTGACAGCAACGGCCAATGTGAATGTAACTTCTTCAAGGCGATGGGGCTGGATTATATATATGTAAATGACGGTAACGATGTACAGGCGTTGATTGAAGCATTCTCCAAAGTGAAAGATATTCAGCATCCGATAGTAGTACACATCAACACTTTGAAAGGTAAAGGTTATGAACGTGCCGAACAGGATAAAGAGACTTATCACTGGCGCACTCCATTCAATCCGGAAACCGGAGAGGCAAAAGTCAGTTATGAAGAAGAAGATTACAGCGAGGTAACCGCTCAATATCTGCTGAAAAAGATGAAAGAAGATAAAAGGGTGGTTACTATTACTTCCGGTACTCCTGCCGTTTCTGGGATTCACTCCGGCCCGTCGCCAGGAAGCAGGCAAGCAGTTTGTAGATGTCGGCATTGCCGAAGAACACGCAGTAGCTCTTGCTTCTGGCATTGCAGCCAATGGTGGAAAACCGGTTTACGGAGTATACAGTACATTTATACAACGTTCATACGACCAACTCTCGCAAGATCTTTGCATCAATAACAATCCGGCAGTTCTGTTGGTATTCTGGGGTACACTGTCCGGCATGAATGATGTAACTCACCTCTGCTTCTTCGATATTCCACTGATCAGCAATACTCCTAATATGGTTTATCTGGCACCGACTTGCAAAGAGGAATATCTTGCTATGCTAGAATGGAGTATCCGCCAGAATGAACACCCGATTGCAATCCGTGTGCCGGCAACAGATGTAATTACTTGTGGGGAACCGGTGGAGACTGATTATAGTGTTCTCAATCGCTATAAAGTAACGCATCGTGGATCGAAAGTAGCCATTCTTGCTTTAGGTTCGTTCTATGGATTGGGACAGTCGGTTGCATCACTTCTGAAAAAAAAGCCAATATTGACGCAACACTCATCAATCCGCGTTACATCACCGGTGTAGACAACGAACTGATGGATGAACTGAAAGCAGATCACGAATTAGTGATTACGTTAGAAGACGGTGTATTGGATGGCGGTTTCGGTGAAAAGATTGCCCGTTATTATGGTGCTACAAACATGAAAGTTCTGAACTTTGGAGCTAAAAAAGAATTTGTTGACCGATATGATATACAGGAGTTTCTCCATGCCAATCACCTGACAGATAAACAGATTGTAGAAGATATCACAGCAGTGATCGGTTAAAATCAAAACCCATTCACTATATATTCAGATAGGTTGATGTATACGGTCTTTAAGGACGTTGAGTTGCATCAACCTACTTCCATTTTCATTCAAATCAGCCAACTTATTATTTAAATTCATTATATCTATTCAGTTCAGTAATTCCCCATTCAGTTCAGCAATCCTTTCCGTTCAAATCAATAATCCTTTCCGATAATTCAACGGAGTCTGTCCCGCATTTCTTTTAAAGAACTTACAAAAACCGGCTGCATCACTAAACCCCAGTTTAGCAGCAATCTCGCCAACCGTAAATTTGGTAGAACTCAATAAAGTACGCGCTTCCATTACTAACAATTCATTAATAAGGCTATTGATAGTCTTACCTGTTCCAAGACGTACAATGCGTGCCAGGTACTGTTCACTAATAGCCAGTTTATCCGCATAAAAGCTCACGAAATGTTCTTCCCTGAAATTACGAGTAACGAGTGCATGAAATTCTTGCAGAACGTGGTCTTTACGACTGATCTCTTTTTTGATAACGGTCTTTCGGGAAAGAAAATCTGCTATATCCAAAAACAGAGAATTGCACGCTGCCTGTATACGCCGGAAAAGGAAATGATGTTCAATATTCATCAGATGCATCAATACTTCCAGCTCCTTATGGATGATTTGAGCTTCATACTCTGTCAACTGAATCGTATATTGCTTATTCCGCCTCATGGTTGCCAACAGGATTGCCGTGATTTGTGTCAGATAAGAATCGTCTGTCCGCATAGATTCGGAAATAGAGAGGGTGATAAACTTTATATCCGGACTCGAATAAAGATGATCAGTGAGATAATTCGCTCCGTGAACAAGTAACATATTAGGTTCTATCGCAATAAACTCACCATTCAGTAGAATTTCCGAACGACCTTCAAGAACGAGGATCATATAAAGCTCCCGATTGAAATAACGTTCATTTTCCGGATAACTTCTATCTTTATATTCACTCCATAAAGCAGACTACCTCCTCTTTATAATGAGGAATTTCCGGATGCTCCTTTAGCAACTGCCTATTATCAAAAATACGGGATTTTACCATTTACACCTTTATTTTATGACGTAAAAATACGATTTGTTTCGGATATGACAAAAACTGTATGGAATTAGATAATCTATTTCAGAGTAAAAAACAAGACCTTTGCATATCCTTTTCAATACATGAGAAAGGAATCAATAGAAAGAGGTTAAAAAGACATGGAAATGAAAGAGATTTTTAAGAGGTATTTAGTGTTTGTTATCGGACTCTATTTTTAGCGGCAGGTATCGTGTTGATTATACGCTCGGCATTAGGAACTACTCCCATATCGAGCATCAATTATGTGTTAAGCCTGAATAGTCCTTTATCGTTGGGTACTTGCACATTTATCATCAACATGGTACTTATCCTGGGACAATTTTGGTTAATCCGAAAGAATAGAACCCGACAGGATATTATTGAAATTTTTCTTCAACTACCGTTCTCTTTTATCTTTTCGGCATTCATTGATTTCAATATGATGCTGACAAGCGAACTGCATCCCGCTAATTATGGTATGTCGATTGCTTTATTACTTACAGGATGCATGGTGCAGTCTATCGGAGTAGTGCTTGAACTGAAACCAAAAGTAGCCATGATGAGCGCAGAAGCATTTGTGAAATATGCATCCCGCCATTATAACAAGGAATTTGGAAAGTTCAAAGTTTATTTTGATATTACTTTGGTTACATTAGCCGTGATTCTCTCGCTCCTGCTGACTCAAGGTATTCAGGGAGTACGCGGAGGATCACTCATTGCCGCTTGTATAACGGGGTATATCGTCAGCTTCCTAAATCAGAAGATAATGACTAGAAAAACTCTCCATAGATTACTGCCGGTCTGGAAGTAAGCCCTATATCTATTTAAAATAAACGCCTTATAAAAGGAGTCATATAAAAAGGTCAATATAAGAAAATCACTATAAAAGAAAGTCGCTTCTCTGTTAGAATCTAATTGATTCTTTCAAAGAAGCGACTCTTTATTTTAGATATAATTATACTCGTATTTACTTCTTCTGACTATCTATCTCTTTCAGAAGTTCATCCACAGCCACCTTTAGTTGGGTATCCTCTCCTTTGACTACTGTTTCCGGATTATTGGCAACCTTTACATCCGGTTCCAATTGGGTATTTTCCAAATAACTGCCGTCAGGCAAACGATAACCGACGATAGGAATACCAAAAACCAGTGAAGGATCTTGTAAAGTTTCCCAGGACACACTTGTCATAGTACCTGGAACAGGCATACCAACAAGTTTGCCAATCTTTTGATGTTTATATACCCACGGAGTTCCGTGTGCATTCGAGTAATTGGCCTCACACTGCAACATAATAGAAGGTTTATTCCAGCGGCGGCTTGGCATATCGCAGGCTTCACGTCCGCGTACCACCTGAGTGAATATTTCTGACCGCTAAAAAGTATTTCAATATCTTCATGCAGGCGACCACCCCCATTAAAGCGAGTGTCGATCACAATGCCTTCACAGTTATTATATTTTCCCAGAATATCCGAATATACAGTACGAAAACTTCCATCTCCCATCGATTGAATATGAACGTATCCTAAACGTCCGTTCGACCATTTCTCAACATCTGCAGCACGTTGTTTTACCCAACGTTTGTATAACAAACCGTTCAGTTTCCCGTTAGTGATAGGCATCACCACTTCTTCCCAACGCTCTTTATTTTGTGGATTGTAGATTGAAATCAATGTTTTCTTCCCTGCTTTATTATTCAGCAAGCAGGTTATGTCATTATCGAGAGTTATCTCTTCTCCATTAATCTTTTCGATGATGCATCCAGCCTTTACCTTGGTGCGAGAATGGTCGAACGGACCTTTCTCTATCACTTCAGCAATCTGCATGCCCTTTCCCTGATAATTCCAGTCAAACAGTAATCCCAGATTAGAAGTCACATCTCCTGCTTCTTGGAGAATAGCGACCTCCGGTATGCGAAACATTCAGCTCACCCAACCATTCACTCAGTAATTCTGCAAAATCATAGTTGTTATCAATATGAGGCAGGAACTTGCGGTAAGCAGCCGTCATGGCATCCCAGTCTATTCCGTGCATAGTAAGATTGTAGAAGCGTTTTTGATGTTGTTTATACACATGGTCGAACATTGCCTCACGTTCAGCAGCTAAATCCATTTTCATTTCAGCCTGATAGCTGATAGACTTCAGAGCATCCGATTTAGCATCCATCTTTCTGCATATTTCTGCTTCCCAGTAAAAAGATATCTCCTTTTTTGTCCAGCATCAGCGATGCCCAGCCGGTATTAAGTTTGTGCAGACGCTTCGTATCTTTTTCACGAAGATTCATTTTCCAAAGGTCATATCCACCTTCGAACGCAGAGAAATAGTAAAGATCTTCCCCGTCTTTTGAAAGTATGGCACTACCCAAATCGGATGAGTTGGGAGTCAGGCGTACGATACGGTCTTCAATGCCGTTCAGCTCGACAACTATCGCTCTTTTTGATGCCTTATCATCAGCAGACTCATCCTGATTACTGTCTTTGCTTATCTACTTTGCTCTTTTTTCCTTGTCGGCCTTTGTCTTTCCCTTGTTAACATTTCCTTTATCTGCCTTTTCCCCTTAGACTTGTTTGCGTCTTTTTTCTTCTCATCGTCTTTCTCCTTTGCTTTCTTCTGTTCCTTTTCAAATTCCTTGAGTAATTCGAAATCTTCCTTACTCAAACGGTAACGATCATAAGCATCCTGATTGAGAAACACCAACATCACATCTTGCTGCGATCCCCAGGAAGCGTGCGCACGCATACCATAGCGCTCGGTTTGGAAAAGAATAGCATTCCCATCGAGTACCCAACGCGGAGCACCACTGATATATCCACTATTTGTCAGATTAGTAATTGCACCTCCCTGTGCGCTGACAATGCCTACATCCGAATAAGGATCGTGGCGGTTGCCTATAAATTCGAGAGTGAACCATTTACCATCAGGCGACCATTCGTAATCGAATCCACCTCCGGTGTTATACCATGTAGAACCATCCGTTACCTGACGTACCTTTTTTGTTTTCAAATTGAGTACCATCAAACGATTACGGTCTTCGATAAAAGCCAATTCTTTGCCATCCGGTGAATATTGCGGATAAGCACGTTCTACCGTTTTGGACGGTAGTAATACTTCCTCTTCAATAAGAGTGGCATTAGGGAAATTCGGGTCTTCCTTACGACTTATTTTGGCGGTATAAAGTTGCCAGTTACCGGTTCGCTCGCTGGCATAAACCAGTGTACGGTTGTCCGGAGCAAAAGAAACACCGGCTTCTTTTGCCGGAGTATTCGTGATTTGCTTGGTTGTAGCATAATCAGTTGAAGTCACAAAAACATCACCACGTACAATAAAAGCCACCTGTTTACCGTCCGGAGACACAGAAGCGGAAGTTGCTCCCTGAGAAAATCTTAAGTGTAGCAAGCTGCTGCTCATCATCACGGACAAGTTCTACTTTTACTTTTTCCGGACGTGCACCAGACTTCTGTGTGTATAACTCACCATCATAGGTATAACATAAGGTACCTTTATCGCTGACAGATAAAAAACGTACCGGGTGAGTTTTGAAAGTAGTCACAGCTTTCACTTCCTGTGGGGTATTCAAAGGGAAAGTATACACATTGAAAGAACCTCCATCACGCTCACTTAAAAAATAGACAGCATTACCATCAGGTGCATACACAGGATTACGGTCCTCGCCTTCCCCGGTTTGTCAGGTTCGTATGTTTCCCGGTTTGGGTGTCATATAACCAGATATCTCTCGTTATAGAAGATGTGTGATGTTTCCTCCATTCATCTTCAAAACCTTTACGATCCTGATAAAGGAAATTCTTCCCTGTTTTATCAAAACAGACCAGTTCTGCAGGAGTGCCCAGCACTTGCTCGGTACGTCCGCCGGCAACAGGAACTTTATATAATTCCGTCATTGCTCCTGTAGGAAACAGGGCACTGCCTACCGGATCCTGTATAGAAGCAGAGAAAAAGACATACTTTCCATCCGGAGTAAAAGCCGACGGTATTTCTGATGCAGAATGATAGGTCAATCGCCGGGCGGCACCTCCGTCAGCAGGCATGATGAATATGTCAAAATTTCCATTCCGGTCACTGGCAAACGCAATTTGCTTGCCATCGGGCGACCAAACCGGATTGGCTTCATAAGAGGTTTGTGTGGTGAGTTGAACAGCTGTTCCTCCTTGTGCAGGGACTTTATAAATGTCACCTTGTAACAAAAAACAATTTCTGATCCATCCGGTGAAATACGTGCATCACGCATCCACAGAGGGAGTAATAGCATGGCTGGATAATGCTGATAGTACCAGCGCTAAAAGAAGTTATTAGTTTCTTCATATCAAATTATTATAAATTTATTCCGATAAATCGGTTTGAATTAGTTTTCCCGTGTAATTATAAAATGTGCTGTCACCAAAATCTTTATAAAAGAAGGCATATTTATCCACTCCCGTACAATGACAAACGCCAATCTGTCGGGGAAGATATTCCTGTAAATAATCTGCAATGACCTGATATTTTTGTTTTTCCGCGTTATGGATATGAAAACCTCCCAGAAGTAACTTACAAGGAGATTCGGGAAAGACAGCCTGAACCGTACGCAAAATATTGGTTATTCCCCGATGAGAACAGGCACTTAATACAGAAAATCCTTCCGGTTCCACCAATACCACCGCCAATTCATCCTGAAAAGTATCCGGTATTTTGCATCCATCTTCTTGCTGAACCCAAAAAACGTTCAAAATGGGTATCTTCCTGATTTATAATATCAATAGAGGGAAAAAGGAAAACTCCGGGAAGCAGTTCGGTCTGCTCTGTAATAAAGCGGAAACGGGAACGATCGAGGTTTTGTGTATGCATCATCCCGTTCTCACGTTCATCCTTGAATTTAGGAGAAAAACCTCACGCTTACAGACAACGGTTGCCTGCGTATTCAATTCCAAAAATAACGTAGTCCGCCCGTATGATCGTTATGACCATGAGATAATATCAAATAATCGACTTTTGCAAGTCAATATGCAACAAGCAGGCGTTACGGATAAACAAGTCGGATGCTCCCGTATCGAAAAGTAATCTATGTTCTTGAGTCTCGATATATAGAGAAAGCCCATGTTCTGCCTGCAATTTACGTCCATAGACACAATTCTCCACAAGAGTCGTTATTTTATAGCCCATGATACTTAGTTAGTTATCAAACGAATTATACAAAATAAAAAGTTCTGCCACAAAATTATAATAATTCTGTGGCAGAACAAGCAATCCAGTCAATTAAGTAATCGTAAAAAGGGGAAAAGGTGAGGGTAGTGAGGGAAGAATTGCAACCTTTTTATTTTTATATTTTATTTTCTCCTATCTATATTTTCTCTAAAAAAAACACGAATGTTAGAAATCCTCCCTCACTACCCCGCACCTTTTCCCCTTCTTATAAAAGATTTTGGAAAATCTGGAAAACATAACCGTCTTTTCCAGATTTCCCGTCAGGTTTTAAAAGTTAAGTTCAAAACTATATCTCAAATATTCGAACAAATCCATTTATCATATTCTTTATGAATATCTTTAATATGGAAAACAAACAGTTACACCATCTTTCCCATATTATATGCTTCCTGCATGTAGGGGAGTATCTTTAATCTCTCCTACTTTCCATGCACCGATGCCATAGACTGTCCCTTTTTCCTGTGGTCCTTCCAAGCAATCGAGGAAGCCACGGAAGCCGTCGATAGTACGCTCCATCATTGCTTTATCGTTTTCTGCTGCCGCAATAATGAAATAAAATTCCTTATTAGTTATTTCCGTATAACGTGCGCAACAGCGGTCAATCATTATCTTCATCTGCCCGCACATGGTGTAAAAATAGACCAGGGGTTGCCATTACAATCACATCAGCCACAATCATTTTCTCTACAATTTCGGCTGCATCATCCTTCTGTGGACATGGCTTACCATACATACTACAAACACTGCATCCCGTACAAGGATGAACCGTTTTGTCTTTCAGAAAATCTTTCTACTTCATTGCCCGCCTCGATAGCACCTTTCATAAATTCATCACAAAGCAAATCCGAATTACCACCTTTACGTGGACTGGACGAAATGATCAAAACTTTTTTAGCCATAACTTTCTTTTATTACTTTCATCTTTCAGAATTAATCAGTTTTTTAACTCTGCAAAAATAGACATATTAATAATATAATGAATGTAGATAAATTACAGAGAAATATACCCAGATTACAGATTCAAACATAACAAAATCCTGATTTTTTCTACCAATATTTAATTTATATCTTTGTCCATGATACGAACAACATAGTACAATGAAAAAAATACAGCTGACCAACTCACATAAAGAAAAGCTATTTCAAATCCCCTTTTCCGGAATTTGCCCTTAAACATTAAAGAATCCCTATTGGAGAAACTAGATTTCGTAGTCTATATAGCAAACAATAAAAGAAATAGTTGTTACACAAGGGCACACCTTGTAACAAACTATATGTGTTATTGGAAGGAAAACTGCACGTACTGATATCATTGACGGACTAGGAAATGAAGTGATGATTGAATATATCATTGCGCCACGCACTTTTGCCACTCCACATCTTTTTTTTTTAGCTCGGACAACACATTGCCGGCTACTTTCACTGCCCTTGAGGACAGTGTGATACTTATGGCAACAAAGGATTCTACCTTTAAAGTTATCAGCCAGGACCCGCAAGTATTGCACAATTTTCTCTGCATTGCAGGCAATTGCAATATCTGTACCGTATCACGTCTGAAACCACTCTCCCGCAAGACTGTCCGGGAAAGATTTATCGTTTATCTGTTCGAGCACAAGAAGAAAGATTCCCTGATAGTGGAGATTACACATACGCAATCCCAACTTGCCGAATACCTGAATGTATCACGTCCCGCCTTATCGAAAGAAATTAATAAGATTATCAAGGAAGGGCTTATCACTATGGAAGGGAAACGGGTGGAAATTTTGAATAAGGCCGCTTTAGAGAAATTCATATAATAAAGAAACAGGGCAGGGTTGAAACTAAGGGAATAATTTGGCTCTTATATCGAAAACAAGTTAATATATAAATGAGCCGAAGAGAAATAAAACTGTTTTTGCTATATTTGCAATCAGAAAGAAAAGCAAAAAAATATGACAGATGAACAATTAGGGCAAATGAAGCTTATCTTCAATTACAACGATGTATTCTACAGCTTCTTCTATGATGACCTCAGCGGCTGCGTACATCGCTCCGCGAATATGCCATCAATTACGTCTATTCGGGTGAGATGATTCTCGACAATGGCAATGAGCAAATTCATGTCGGAAAAGGCGAATGCGTCTTCATACCGCGCGACCATCACATTACGATGTACAAGAAGACGAAAGATGGTGAACGCTACTGCGGTATCTTCCTGATGTTCACACGTCGTTTCTTACGTGAAATGTACGGTAAGTTGGAACAACGTAAAGTACCGACCAATACCGCGAAACTCAATTCCGGAGTGATAAAACTTCCGAAAACGGCCGAACTCGCCAGTCTGTTCGCTTCGATGACGCCCTACTTCGATCCGAAGGTGAAACCTGCGGATGACCTGATGCAACTGAAATTGCAGGAAGGTCTGCTCGCATTATTACATATCGACAAAAAAGTTCGCGCCGACGCTTTTCGACTTCAATGAACCGTGGAAAATAGATATTCTGGAATTTATGAACGAGAACTACATGTACGAGCTCACGATGGAAGAGATGGCACACTACACGGGACGCAGCCTTGCCACATTCAAACGGGATTTCAAGAAAATCAGCGACCTCACTCCCGAAAAATGGCTTATCCGTAAACGACTCGAAGTAGCTTACGCCCTGATGAAAGAGGGCGGCAAAAAGGTCGTGGATATTTATGCCGAAGTCGGTTTCAAGAACCCGTCTCACTTCTCAACCGCCTTCAAAAAACAGTACGGTATGCCGCCGACCGCCACATTCGTGTAAATCGGAGCAAAATATATTGAGTTTTTAATTAAATTATTTAAGCCTCACTGCGACATCGCAGTGAGGCTTAAATATCAACTTACAGCTTGTTCCTTACAGTAACCTTACGGTAAGGGCAGCCCTGATAATTTACCGGAAAATATAGAGCATACAATCTTCATAGCAATGTGTATGCTGATGCCATATTGTCCACCGCCAAACTTGATTATCATAAATTCAGAACTACTTTTCCAGCCATTTGCATGGAGCTTTTAAGAAAATAGATAGTTGAGCTTTTGAGTAACTCCTTTTGAGCCCGACAATAATGTGCCGCTTATTTTATAGCCGTACCTTTGCAATATGAAATAGAACAATAACCATTTAAATAATAGAATGATGAGAACAGCGAATTTTAAATCCGCAGCTATCGCAGCCTTGTTAAGTATGGGGTTGCTTACCGGCTGCACGAACGGTATTACAAATCAAAAAACAAGTAATCATATGGACACATTGAATCTTACACAGGAATGGGACAAAAAGTTCCCACAGAGCAACAAGGTTAATCATCGTAAAGTAACCTTCAAAAACCGCTATGGCATCACACTTGCCGCCGACTTGTACGAACCCAAGAATATCGAAAGAAAGTCCCTGCCATTGCCGTTAGCGGCCCTTTCGGGGCTGTGAAGGAACAGTCATCGGGACTTTATGCGCAGACAATGGCCGAATGCGGATTCCTCACCCTTGCGTTCGACCCCTCTTATACGGGTGAGAGCGGTGGCGAACCCCGTAATGTGGCATCGCCCGACATCAACACCGAAGATTTTAGCGCGGCAGTGGATTTCCTGATTGCACACCCCAATGTAGATGCCAAACGCATCGGTATCATCGGCATCTGCGGATTCGGTGGTATGGGACTGAATGCCGCGGCAATGGACACGCGCATCAAAGCAACAGTAGCTTCTACAATGTACGATATGAGCCGCGTGAATGCCAACGGCTATTTCGACGCCGAGGACAGTGCCGAAGTACGCCGCAACAAACGCGAGGCGATGAATGCTATCCGGACCCGTGATGCACAGAACGGCACGGCCACTCCCGGTACGCCCGGTCTGCCCACTAGCATCAAGGGCGACGAGCCGCAATTCGTCAAAGACTACTTCGATTATTACAAGACTGAACGTGCTTTTCACGCCCGTGCCATCAATTCTAATGGTGCATGGAACCCCACGATGGCTCTTTCGTTCATCAATATGCCATTGTTAACCTATATCCACGAGATTGATAATGCTGTATTGCTCATTCACGGCGAAAATGCCCATTCGCGTTATTTCAGCGAGGATGCCTTCAAACGCCTCAAGGGCAACAACAAGGAGTTACTAATCGTTCCCGGAGCCAACCACACCGACCTTTACGACCGGAAGATTCCGTTTGACAAACTGGAAACATTTTTCAAGTCAAACCTCAAATAAAATAAAAACATGAGTATATCAACTAAAAATAAGCATAACCACTTGTTGATGTTCATCCTCACACTCGGAGTATTCGGAATATTGAATACTGAAATGGGAGTAGTGGGCATCATCCCTATCATTGCCGAAACCTTCGGTGTTACGGTGCCGGATGCGGGTTGGACGGTCAGCCTCTTTGCGCTGATCATTGCCTTCTCTGCTCCCGTCGTACCGTTACTTTTTCACGGGTAAACCGTAAAACGGTCATGGTGCTCGCCTTGTCCGTGTTCGTGATTTCCAACCTCGTTTCGGTCTTCACGACGAACTTTACCGTACTGTTGATAACCCGTGCGATTCCGGCATTCTTTCATCCGCTCTATGTATCCATCGCTTTCTCAACCGCAGCCTCTTCCGTTAGTCGGGAGGATGCTCCGAAAGCCGTTTCCAAAATCTTTGCCGGAGTATCGGCAGGAATGGTGCTCGGGTGCCCGTGACGAGCTACATCGCCAGTGAATTTTCATTCTCTGCAGCAATGGTATTTTTACCGTTGTTAATGCATTTGTACTGCTCGCCACTATTTTCCTCATACCGTCCATGCCCGTTAAGGAACGGTTATCGTATGGCACACAACTCAGCGTTTTGAAAAAACCCGTATTGTGGAACTCCTTCCTTGCGGCATTACTGATGAATGCAGCCATGTTCGGATTTTACAGCTACTTGTCCGATTACCTGATAACGGTTACAGATGTCTCCTTCAAGGTAATCAGCCTTCTGCTGTTTGTTTACGGCATGGCAAATATCGTCGGAAATATCGCAGCCGGAAAATTGTTGGCACAACGTCCTTTCGCCACGTTGAAATACGTACCTGCCATCATGGCGATACTTTATCTCGTACTTTACGGACTAGGGAAACTGACCGTACCAACGTCAATCGTCATTCTGATATTGGGAATATTCGCAGGTATTGCAAATAACGGGAATCAATTCATGGTATCTACGTCGGCAACCGAAGCACCCGATTTTGCCAACGGATTGTTCCTGACCGCCGCAAATCTCGGAACAACGTTGGGAACGGCAATATGTGGCATGTTCATAACCGTATGGGGAACACAATCATCTCCGTTGGGAGCTGTGGCATTCCTGCTTGTTGGAGTGGCAAGCATTATTATCAGGAATAGCTTAATGAGCCGCAATAAACACATAATGGCAGTGACAATATGAAGAAAACAGAACGACCAATAATCACTTTCCCGAATGGACAAACTGTTTGTCCGTTGGGACAAGGCACATGGAAAATGGGACAATCCGCCGCACGGCGGCATGAAGAAATACGGGCATTACAACATGGCATCGAGCTGGGAATGAACCTTGTCGATACTGCCGAGATGTACGACAACGAGGAACTGGTAGGCGAAGCTGTCCGCGACTGTAGAGAGAAAGTGCTTCTCGTGAGCAAAGTTTTACCGAGTAATGCAAGCTATCGTGGAACGAAACTCGCCTGTGAACGAAGTTTGCTGAAGCTCGGAACGGAGTATATCGACCTCTACCTGTTGCACTGGAAAGGACGCCATCCTTATGAAGAAACCGTTCGGGCGATGACCGAATTGCAACAAGAGGGAAAAATCCGTTTATGGGGTGTCAGTAATATGGACACAGCCGACATGGAACGTATTGTTTCACTGTCCGGTGGAAGCGGCTGCGCCACCGATCAGGTACTCTATAACCTCGGCGACCGGGGCATAGAGTTCGACCTCATGCCGTGGTGCGCTGCCCGTAGAATGCCGCTTATGGCTTATTCGCCCATCGGAGAAGGACGACTTCTGCACCACCATACATTGGTGGAAATCGCCCGGCGACACGATGTATCGCCTGCACAAATCGCATTGTCGTGGACGATGCGTCAGCCCGGTATCATTGCCATACCCAAAGCCGGTAATGTAACCCATGTGGAAGATAATTTCGAAGCCTTTCCATTCATCTGACAGAGGAAGATTTGCATGATTTGGATACCGCGTTTCCCGCACCGGCACGGAAAATACCATTGGCAGGTTGGTAATAACATGAAATGCTATAAATTATGAACTATAATAAGAAAAATGAATAAAGTCATAGATAGTATGCTGGCACATCGTTCCATCCGTTCATACACCGACAGAACGGTAAGTGATGAAGATTTAAACTCCATCATCCGTGCCGTACAAGCCGCACCGAACTGGGTAAACCTGCAACTCGTTTCCATAATTGCAGTAAAGAATACCGACCATAGAAGACGTTTAGCCGAATTATGCGGAAATCAGGTACACATTGCCGAAGCTCCCGTATTCCTCGTGTTCTGTACTGATTACCATAGGGTGGCTCTTGCCTGCCATAAGAAAGAGCAAACGCTCGATGAAGTAATGCAGGACATTGACACATTGCTCGTGGGAGCTCATGAAGTCGGTATCGCTCTCGAAGCGGCTGTCGTGGCTGCCGAATCATTGGGATTGGGAACAGTCCCTATTGGAGATGTACGTAAAATGCGCTGGAAATTGTCCATGAATTGCAACTTCCGGAATATGTCTTTCCTATGTTGGGATTATGTATCGGCTACCCCGCAGAAGAACCGGGATTAAAGCCTCGTTTTCCACAACAGGCTGTCTTTTTCGAAGAGACATATAAGACTGATTTAAAAGATAAACTCGCTGAATATGACGTTATCTACGCCCATTATCTTAAAGAACGTCCATGGAATAATCGTGTAGGCAACTGGACAGACCTGGCAGCTGATTTCTACCGACGCAGATATTCGGTATAGAGATCAAAGTCCTAAAATCCCGGTCAACATAAGTCAACCGATTCTCATCATTCTGTTTATTTCTCTACCATTTAGTGAAAAATACTTTCGGATTGATATTCAACGATAACCAACCCCAATCCTGCCAGCTTTTATGATTGCCGGTTTTCACAGCGTCCATCGTCTTCGTGCCACGCATGAAAGAATATCCGGCAGAGAGTTTCACATCTTTCATCACCGACCAGTTAATCTGATAATCGACTTCCGATCCTAAATATTTCTTCAAGTCCTGAACCTTTACGGCTGTACTAAAGTAGTGATAATTAAGTTCCATATCTACCTTGTCAGAAACACGGAAACGACCTCCGATACGGACATCCATCAATCCCGGCGCATAACCGTTCGCAAAGGTAGAAGCATAAAAATAGTCCATTGCTCCATAGAACTTATGATGCGTACCATAAAGTGGGTCAAAAGCTTTATACTTACCACCATTTCCTTTATCACCGCTTAAATAATCAAAACTAACCACTGCTCCCCATGTCTGGTCAAACGTATAAGCAGCCTGTATGCTTCCCATCAAAGCTGAAACTTTATCAGCTGCTTATTCTTACCCATCTGATAATAAAAAGCACCATCGAAATTCCAACTGCTATTCTTATAAGTAAAGTAAGTTCCCATTGTTTGCAAATAACGGGTGTGAGAGTCTTGCGTGGACTTGTCTCCTGTCTCCAATCCCAAATTCATAAACAACAAAGAAGCTCCGAAAGGAACATTGTCTGCTTTATAGTGATACCAGACCGTCTGCATATTCTTATAAGGCTGACCGGTAGCGGCATCTGAATAATAATAAGTACCACCTGCCGTTTTCTCATCATTCTGATTGAAAGCAAGAATAACATGTAATTCATTCTTCTTATTGGCATACCCCAGCTTCAACGCATCGTGATAACGTCCCGCTACATTCCAATCCAGCCCACCCAAGATTCGTTCGTCATCATAAGATAAGGACTGACGTCCTAGTTGAGCAAAGAACCCTTCACCAAAATCCAGTTTCGCCCAAGCCTCATTCAACATAAATCGCCCATTCTTCTCAATCTGCGGGTCTTGTCCCCAGACTCCGACATGCTGCGCCGACATCTTTATTTCTAAATCCGAACGTTTGTAATCCATCGACAGCCGGGCACGGTTATTAATAAATGATGCGAGCTTCCCCTTCAAGACGAGGAAACAAGGCACCGTTCCGATACTCTGCACGAGGTCTGATTTGCATAGACATCGTAAATTCATTCTCTTTCTCTGTGTTTTGTGTATATGCCATGCTTGGCAATAGCATAAGCAAGAATGACCAATAAAGTGTTTTCATTGATATTGAAGTTTAAGTGATTCGATATTTCAATTTAAATTATAAGTATGCACACTGACTCCTTGCGCGGCCGGAAGGTAATTGATTCCATACCAGCACATTTGCAACAGGACAAATGATACTAACAGAATAATCAACGCAGGACGTGCCTTCAATGGCTTGCCCAATCTGAAATGGATATATACCAGATAAGCGAACCAGGTAGCTGCCGCCCAAGTCTCTTTCGGGTCCCAAGCCCAGTAATGTCCCCAAGCCTCTTTCGCCCAGATAGCTCCGGTAAGCATTCCTAATGTCATAAATGCCAGACCTACATAAGTAAGGTTATCGCACAAATCCATTTCTTTCCGTTCAATCTCCTTCTTTTTGAACCAAAGCAGATAGACGGCCATCACCACCGCCGCTCCCAGCATAGCATAAGCAAACATATACACAATGACATGAGGAGCAAACCACGGGCTCTGCAAAGCAGGCATCAACGTCTTATTATGAATCTCCGGTTTGAAGATATTGATACAAATAAAGACCAATGAAAGGATACAACTGAAACTTAAAATCCATTTATATTTCCAACGCACATACGTTATCAATCCAGCCAACGGCAGAAAGAAGGAATACCACAAACGCGTCTCTCCCATCGTCCGCATCGGAGGACGTTCCAAAGAAACCCACATGCCAAGTAATAAAACTGAAGAAGATAGCCAGTCCCAACAAAGTAAAACCATAAGTCCATGCCGGCTTCTGTGCCTTTCCATGCAGTAAAAGCTCCCAAGCTCCAGCAAATCAATGCGACTACCGCAAACAATATAAAATATTCCCAACTCATGCCTTTGTCCTCCTCTTTTCTCTTTTGTGCGCTCACAAACAGACAGACAGCTCCGAGCATCATCATGATAATTCCCGCATAAACAACCGGTAGCCACGGATCGCGAACCAGTTCGAAGACACTGATATCGCTCCATCCCCCTTTCGACTCATCATAACTAAGCTGATAGATTTTCCAGCCTTCTATCTCCATCGGACGGTTCACTTCAATCGTACCTTCCGTTATCGTTCCTTCCTGTGTATAGACTTTCACTTCCGATGCAAAGCGCTGCGGTTCCCGTTCCGGCATCACAGACTCGTTAAAGAATCCAGTCGGATTGCCTTATAAGGAAAGAGAAAACTGCCACAACTCACCCAGCCTTCCTTCGTCTGTTGATTTTTCCGGTTGACAGCTTTCAGATATACTGCATATGTTGCTCCCATCGAATGAAAATCAGTAAACTTCATGTATCTTCAGTAGCCACAGAAGCAGCCATTGGAATAGACTGTTCGACAGACAGTTCCCAATCGAGCAAATGACCATCGGAAACTCCTTCCTCAAGCAATAAATGCACAGGAGACTTTGCGGGAAGTACTCCACCGGTTTCATTATCAATCAACATCAGTTTCGGAGGATATTCGTCAATCGTGAAATCTTTCAGTTCGATAGCCAGCGGAAGTTCTATTAACTTCCCTTTATCATCCGTAGCCCGCCATTCTGCATTTCCCATCCGGGTGGTCATCTTCAACCGTTGCATATCGGCATTTCCCAAAGTAGCCGTAATCAATGCGACAAACAATCCGGTATGATTGAGAAGAAACGAAAGTCTGCCAATTCTGAAAGGGAAACCGGCACGAAGTATCGTTAATCCCAATGCTGTAACCATCCAAAAGTAAAGCAGGACAAAAGGCCAGGACGAAATCATCTGCGAAAATCCCAGTATATCATTCGAAGCATGACCGGAAGGAGCCTGCCGGATAAGTCCCATTATCACGTCATGCCGACTACCCATACCAAGGAAGAAACGGCAGCGGAATAATGGCTCAACCATCCAAACAGATAGACACGTTTACGAAGGAGGTGCATGGCTACCAAGGCAATGATATAAACCACTAACACAATCACATTGACCGGACAAGCAAACAGGTTCCAATTTATAGCTCCCACTGTCATTTGCAGCAATATACCTATCACCAATAATCCTGCACCAATAATCAGCCCTTCTTTATAGCTCCACGGTTTGCTCCACATATATCACCTTTTTTATTTTTGTGCCAGACGTCCGTTAGCTCTTTGCTTTCTCCAACCATGCCGGAACAGTTGTTTTCAGGAATTTCTCCTTAGCCGCCCTTTCAGCGTCCATATCCAAGCCGATATATTCCTGTGCTTTTGCCTTTGTCGAAATGTCCGGCATCGGAACATCTCCCGTATATCCATTCTTTGCCAATACCTTAGATACAGCCAGACGAGCTTGCATGGCACGGTCCAATCCATGGGAAAGACACGCTGAATCTCCTGCGGTGCGTGAAAAGAACCTCCATGTGAAGCTACTCCGAAATCCCAACGCCATTGTGCCTGACGAATCAATGCAAGTACATCTTTCATCTGTGTTTCTGTAGCACCCTTGTCCCAGGCAAATTTAGCTTCGATATGTGCTTTTGCCAATTCCTGTTCCAAACGGTTACGGATTTCATTTGCTTTACGTTGACGTTCGTACACATTATTACGTAAGGTTTCTTCACTCTCACGGTGGCAAGTTTGACAAGTACGGTCAATCATTGCCAACGGACTCTGAATATGATGGTCACTGAACTTCACACCGCCCTCACTCTTATAAGGCATGTGACAGTCCGGCACACGATACGCCACGCTGACCGTGAATGCCCATCCGGGCTATTTCAAAATCGGGGTGTTGCGCTTTCAGGATGGGGTACGGCTCAGTTTATGAATATAATCATAAAAACCAGCTTCATCATAATATGCTTCCATATCTTCCACAGTGAAGCCTTTATCCCAGCGGGAAAGTCAAATATTTGCCATCACCCTTGAAGTAATATTCTACGTGGCACTGCGCACATACCAGCGAGCGCATCTCCTGCGGAGTGGCCTTTAATATCCTTGCCTTGACGTTGGAACGCTTCAATCAAAGCCGGACGGCTGATATGCAGATTCATATTTTCCGGTTCGTGGCAGTCGGCACAACCAATCGGGTTTACAATTTCATCACCCAAAGCGCCCCACTTATTGTTATAGAAAGCATCCACACCGATAGCTTCCATCATACGGGGGACATCGGGACTCTTGCAAGTCCAGCAAGTGGACGGTTGCGGACCATCTGCATCAGTGGCAGGCGCACCGGTACGCAGGGTTGCCGTAATATCCTCGATGGCATGCATGTGTCCGCGCGGAGTGGAATAGTCTTTGGAGAAGGCATATCCAGCCCAAAGTATCACCATTTCGGGACGCTGTTCCAATACATCCACAGCCACATTTCCATTGAATTCACTCTGGAAGTCGGTCTTGGCGGTTTCAGTCCACGTCTGATACTCACGTGGAAAGTCACTCTTGAAGACTTCGTTGCGTGCCTCAATTCCTTCAATCACAGTTTTGCGGTTATTGAATACACTTGCCAGCTCGGCCCTGCGCTCCATCAAGGCAGAAACGCATAGACCCAAGACAAATACAACGACCATTGAACCACCGAACAACAGCCATCGTGAAACCATGTAGCATAATAAGGAGACATGATGTGACAATTCACACATGCCGCCGGATCATCGCCCAGATATGTATGCGCACGAAGCATGTACATAAATAAAGCTCCTCCGCCCACTATAACACCGCCAATCATGACGGCTATAATCTTTGACCTGTACGAAGGAAAAATTCGGTTTATAAATGGTAACTTCATCATAGTGAAAAAGTATTTTTCACAAAAGTAAAGCTTTGAAAACACAAAAGGTGTAATAACTATTACACCTTTTAAAGAAAATTATACGAATAAAGAAAGTATTTATTTACTCATCGTGATGATGATCATCCTCTTCGGCGGTAGTGCTCAAAACAATATTGCGTGCAATATGTCTTCATTTCCTGCGGCATCCGTACAATAAACCATCAGATGATAATCACCCGGAGTAGCATTTACCGGAATCACAATATCGTGGTGATGAATATGCGCCGTTTTCTTTCCGGAAATATCATAAGACCTGTTGAAACTGAAATCAACAGTTGCTTCGCCCGTACCGACGGCCCTGCTCTTCCCATGCGAATGGTGATCGAAATTACTATGTATCTCTATCATGTAAGACTTTAACATAACGTCATCCGACAAGTCCATTTCAAAATGTACTCCGTTCTCGCCACCTATTTTTAGTTCCTGTCCTTCTTCCGGTTCGTGCAATTCAATCACCGGTTTGGTAGTATCGCTATCTGAATCGTCACAAGATATAAATGCAAACACTGACATAGCCAAAAGGCTGATTATCGGGAGGTAAAGTTTTGTTTTCATTACAGTAATTTTTTAAATGGGATTTTGATTAATAATTGGAAATTTCGTCCCGGTTCCGGGATTTCTACTTTCCTGTAAAAACTAAGATGATTGTAATATCGCGTATTGAAAATATTGCGGGCGGTCAGGGTTATTTCTATTTTGTTATTCCCACCTACCGGAATATTCAGCGAGCCGCCCAAATGAAACAGGTTGGCGCTCGGTGTACGGTCTTCATTACGGTCTACACGATTCTGACGGGCAATCGATTGCCATTCCGCATAAAACATATAGCGTTTCTTCTGCCATGTCAGAGTATTCCGCATCCCGAACGGAGGAGAAAAACTTAACGGGATATGCTCGTCGCAGTTGTAGGTATAAACATACTCACCGGAAATACGGTAATTGAAATGATACGGAAGATCAATGTCTATCGTAGCTTCTGTTCCGGCAAACAGTGCTTCGGCACCTGTATAGCGGTAAATCTGTCCTGCATGCGGCAGAACTGACCATTCGCCCGTAGGACGCAGAAAGATATAGTTGCTGAACCAACTGACAAAAGGAGAAACGGAAACAGAAAGTCCGTGATATCGCAGGTTATAAGAAGCATCCATCTGCCATCCTTGTTCGGATTTCAGAGAAGCATCTCCCTGCTCATGACGAAAAGTACCGTGATGTACTCCATTAGCAGCCAATTCATTGGCTCCGGGGAGGCGAAAGCTACGTCCGATGTTCACTTTCACCATGTGTTGTTCGGAGGGTGTCCATACCAGTCCCAAAGAAAAGGAATAGTCGCCGAAATGCTTTTTTACCGGATGGCTGTTCCACTTGTAGAAGTTTATCTGTTCTTCATCATATCCTTGTTTCCGAAGATAATCGGCCAGATAAGCGTCCTCATGCGAGGATATGCCAATATAACCATAGTCATACCGCATTCCTCCACTGACAGACCAAACATTATCAGGTCTATATGTCGTAAGCCAAAGCAATCCGGTAGTAGAACGATGGTATTCCGGCAACAGGAATGAATAGCCGGAAATATCGTTCTGCTGATGCTGGCCATCCCACCCCAGCGTATGTTCCCATGAAGAAGAACCTATAAAGCGGACTTTTTACCGAAGCACTAAAGTGTTAAGATCAAAGCCAGTTCCTTGTCCGGGTCTTTCTCCGGTACGGGCTGCGAGCCGTAATGGGTATGGAAAGCACTCCATTCTTCCCGATGATTATTCTGAAATCCCAAATCACCCGACAGGACTAACTTCTCCCACGCATACTGCTGGTGAGTAGTTACTTTCAGATGATTGACCTTGCTGTAAGGTAATTCCATGTTACGGCTGTCCCCGTCATCTTCTACGCGGGATACATCCGGGTATACCATGCGCGCCCGGAAAGAAGCCTGTCTTTCTGGTAGACATTACTTACGGAATAGTCCGCCCTATATCCCTTTCGCTGATATTGGGCGAAAAGTCCGATGTTACGTTCTATTCCTGCCGTATTCTTCAGCTTACGCCCATAAACAGGCATTTTTGCGTCAGGTAAACAATAGTATCCGTAGGGATGCGGTAATCCCCGAAATGCTGTTCGGAATAACGGACTTGTGCATACCAGAAACTCTTCTTTATTCCCAGCATAAATGATCCTCCGAGCGTTCCGTTGACGGACTTCCCCAAAGTGTAACGTCTCCGAATAACATATCTACCGAGGGTACGGGAGGTGAAGTTATGTCAATCACCCCGCCCATAGCATCACTACCGTAAAGTAACGAGGAAGGACCTTTCAAGACATTGACCGCCCCAATATTAAAGGCGTCCAGTTCTAGCCCGTGATCGGCTCCCCACTGTTGCCCTTCCTGCTTGATTCCATTTTCGAGCACGGCGATCCGGTTGAATCCCATTCCCCTGATCATTGGTTTAGAGAAGCCGGAACCTATGTCCATGGCTTGTACTCCGGGAATGTTCTCCATTGCCTGCATGAAGTTTCCCGTAAAATGTTTGCGCAAAAATTCCTGTTCTACCACTTCAACCGTGAGTGCAGACTTTTTGGCTTGACGTTGCTGATACGACTCCGTCACAACAACATCAGGCAAAAGTATGCTCTTGATTGAATCGGACTTTTGTGCGTGGGCGGGTAAGGCTACAGTCAGCCCCAATACGCCCGAAATAATTCCGATACGCATCAATTACAATCTTTTATATAATGTAAAATGAATGTGAGGACAGGTTACGATAAGCCTGCCTTCTTTGAAAAGTTTGATTATGTAATTATGCAACAGGGGGTGCACGCAATTGATGTGAATAAGTCCGTTTGCAAACGACCTTATCCTGATAAACAACCGGCTCGTAAGGCACGAGCGTTAATGTACAATGAAATTCTACCGGTTGAGGTTCAGTAAAAGAAAGAAAGGGAGTATTGGCATATCGCACAATCATCGGATGATTTGTGAGAATGCCCGGCATGAGAACATGACTTTTCATCCTCGCTTCCATGATAGTGAAAGGTTTTCACTACAAAGAAGGGAATGAATGTTATGAATAACATCCATGCTATGTATGCTCTTGTTTTTCTCTTATGATACATTCTCCCTCTATTGATTATATAGAATAGCAGGGAACAAATATAGGGGTATGAAAGAGAACTGACAAATTATCAGGCTTAATATGTGTTATCAGACAATATTCCTTTTCTGAAATTACCTCTGAAAAACTATTTTTAAATCATCTCATTCTTCCTGTTTCCATACATAAAACACATTCCTTCCCGCTCTAGTCACGGCAGCAGTATTCAATGCCCATTCACGGATATATACTTCGTCCGCTTCCGGTGTATCAACCAACTTCAATCTGCGGCTGCGCATTGACAGCCAACAGTTCGCCAACGGTGGTTTTCGCATCCAGTTTATTCTGGTACTTTTCGATAGCTTATGTATCCAAAGAAAGAAGGATTGTATGCCACTCCGATCTTCTCTGATATCTTCATCGGATAAGCAGAGTTCATCCAAGCGACTACCAGATTAGGAGAATTTCAACTTCAGTTCCTCACGCTTCGCCTGAGCAACCGAACGGCTTTTATCCAAAACAGCAGTTATATACGCATTGTTTCTACCCGCCTTACGGATGATAATCTTAGGTTCGATGATTTGCAGGAATCCGGTTTTCTTATACCCCCAAATAGGCATTTTTTATTTTATGGCAAAAACGGGCGGTCATTTCATATCTCAGCTTGATGACACGGTACTGTTCGGTAGCCGCCGTCCCCATGCTGACATTGCTCTGTGCCTGGAAAGGAAGGTAACGGCTTATATTGTTATCGGCAGGTTCGATGATACGAATGACTTCACCCAATTGCTGTCCCATTGCTGCCACCAGATAGGATGCTTTCTCACGGGCTGCTTTCAATGCTTCAATCTTTCCCTGCTTCCTATACATCGGCAAGTCCTTATGTTTCAGTTCCCCGATACGCATTGATTCAATTCCCCATGTATTGACAGACCGGATAATGGAATTGATTTGCTCGAAATCCGTAAGACGAATATCCAGTTGTTTGCCAATCAGGAATTCCTTCCCTCTCTGACGCCAATAGTCCCCCTACTTCCTGCGTACGGATAGCCTCATCCGATATTCTATTTTACGCAAACTTTACGCAAATCTTTTCTCTATCACAGTCAACGGCACTTTCGTCCGAAAATCTTCCTCTTTCTTTGATTTACCCGTATATTCTTCTTCCCAGTATTCCTTTATCTGAATCAGAAAGTGTATTTCGTCCGGGACGACTTCTATCTCCGAAGAACCGGTCACTTCAATATATCTTTCATCACTTTCCTGAGCATTGGCAAGGATATTCCATGAACAAGGCAAAAGCCAATAAAAATACTTTTTCATATCTTCGATTATTAGGGTGTTATTACTTTTTATATGCCATCAGTTCACAAAGCTATAAAAAAATCCATATTACGAACTTCATTCTAAAATATCAAACAAGCACTTTCTATGTATCAAAATAACATCTCCTTTCTTTACTTTATACTTATAAGGCTGTTTGCCCAAAAGAAGAGAAACTATGCAGTAAATAACAAAATGAAAAACGGTTCGAGTGGAATTACTCAAACGAAAGAAATTAGCCTGTGGTTCGTGAGGCTAATATTAAGCCAGAAAAAAATTAAGAGTTGCGTCCAAAATAGTTGCTTTTTGATTCCAGAATAAATATAATCGTTTTTTTTGATGATTATATGACGTTTTGGTGAAATTTAAAGAACAAGGTATCCGAAAAAGCACAAAAATAGTATCTTTGCCTGCGATTTATTACCAAAGATGTGATAAAGCTATTTTTAATCATTTAATAATAAAGACTATGATTAGATTGAATGTTTTCGTCCGCGTAAGCGAGACAAACCGCGAAAAAAGCGATTGAAGCAGCTAAGAAACTGACTACTTGCTCTTTAAAGGAAGAAGGATGCATTGCTTATGATACTTTCGAAAGCAGTACCCGTCACGACGTTTTCATGATTTGTGAAACATGGCAGAATGCTGAAGTATTGGCAGCTCACGAGAAATCTTCTCATTTCAGCAAGTACGTAGGTATCATTCAGAAATTAGCTGAAATGAAACTGGAAAAGTTTGAATTCTAAATGAAACACGAAGAATAGATATACTATCTATCCAACTATCATCAAAAAGAGAGAGACATTCTTCTTCGAAAGGAAAGAATGTTTCTCTCTTTCTATATTTCCAGATCGCACGGGAATAGGACTGTATGAAGGATTAGTCGAGCTTCTTATGGATAAATATTCCTTCAATCCAATAAGTTGCATGATTCGATTCAAATTTCAGCAGTACATAGCCCGGGTCGGTAGGGCCACCGGGGAAATGCTCGATAAACCAGTCCTGCCAAAGTTCCTTTTTCATTTTCTCGTCCGTTACCACTTCCACAGTTCCCGTTAAGGCTACGCTGTCTCCCTTATCCTGAAAGCATAATCCGGCTTTCGGGTTCTTACGAAAGTCGATAGTCTTTAATGAGTCCGCTCCGGTAGACATCCAAATAGTAGAAATTCCCTCTGTTGCAATCTTGCTCATCGGCACAGGACGGGGATATCCTCTTTATTTACAGAAGCAAGCACTACCACTTCACACCTCTGCAACAATTCTGTTGCTTTCTCTTTCATTGTTTTTGTTGACATAATCTTATTGGATTTATATTATACCTGCAAAGATAATGGCATAAACCTCTGTTCTATTGTAAAAAATCGACTTTTACAAACCTACTTTGCGGTTCGATATAGGTCAACGTCGTATCATCCGGTATTGTAATCGAAAGAAATGAGGCAGGAGTGCTACCCGATAATGTCTTAATCTCTTTTGAAAAATGCGCTAAATCATAATATCCTGCATCAACTGCCGTAGTCAATAAATTGGGAGATGTTGTATTCCTTAACAATTCCACAGCATTCTTAAATTTAACAATACGGCTGTATTCTTTAGGAGTAAATCCGGTATAATGCTTGAACTTTCTCTCAAAATGACGCTGACACAAACAGACATCATCCATCAAACTACGAACAGGACGTTTTCCTCCGAACTGATTGATTATATCCACCGCCACAACAATATGAGAATCGGCAGACTCATAATGACGAGACAGATACGACAACAAATATTCTTCTACTATCCGTATCCGGTCGCCTATATGTTCTTGCTCGCATAGCCTTTCAACAAAAGTATCATCAAAACTGCTTTCATTTCCCTTGTACTGATTCTATCATTTACAAATTCATGTAAAGGAAACTTTGTAAAACAGGACAATCCGCAAGGCAAAAAACGAACACCAAACATATGAACCGATTCGGAATATGTAATCAGTTCGGAATATTTCGTCATCGGCCCCACAAAGTACGAACGATAAGGTTGCATAATCAAGCTTTCTTCCTCCACTGTATCTGCGACTTCTCCAAGCGTAAAAACAAAATCGGTACAACCATCCGGCAGAATATGGATGCGCATACCATATTCCGGGTTACCTTTAAATTCCCAATAGTTGTCAATATAGGGAGCAAGCAAATGAGAAGGCTGATATTCTGTATACATTGATATATTTTACAGGCAAAATAGAGAGAATAAATTCTAATTCAATACATTTGTATTCAAAAACAACGGACTAATGAAAGACTTTGCAGCCATCGACTTTGAAACAGCCAATGGTAAACGTACAAGTGTTTGTAGTGTAGGTGTTGTCATTGTAAAAGACGGTAAGATCGTGAATAAAATCTATCGTCTCATTCGTCCTGCTCCTAATTATTATACGCAATGGACAACGGCTATCCACGGACTTACCTACGACGACACGATGGAAGCCGACGAATTTCCGGATGTATGGGCTGAAATCAAACCATTGATAGATGGTTTGCCACTTGTTGCGCACAACAGTCCTTTTGATGAAGGTTGTCTTCGGGCAGTTCACGAATTGTATGACATGACTTATCCTGATTATAAGTTTTATTGTACTTGCCGTACTTCGAGGAAAGTCTTTGGAAAAGATCTGCCCAATCATCAGTTGCATACAGTAGCAGAACGATGCGGATATCATTTAGAGAATCACCACCACGCACTTGCTGACGCAGAAGCCTGCGCCCAAATTGCATTACTTATTATTCCTGAACCGAAAAAAGCGAAGCCAGCAGAAAAAAGCAAATAAAGATACGCACGTCGGAGACTTATTCGATTCACTCATTCCTCAAACGGTAACAGTGAAAAAGAGCAAATGAAAAACACTACAACTATTATTACGATCAATAATAGTCATAGTGTTTGATAATAAAGTGCTAACTATAAACTTCGACTAGAGAATAGATTTTGCAATACCCATTTCCAAGCCGCGAAGTTCAGCCAAGCCGCGAAGACGGCCCAGGCAAGAATATCCCGGATTCGTTTTCTTTTTCAAGTCATCAATCATTTGATGTCCATGGTCGGGACGCATAGCGATAGAGCATTTACGACGCTGTTGTAGAAGAATCAGGCTCTTCATCACATTGTACATGTCTACATTTCCTTCCAGGTGATTAGCTTCGTAGAAGTTTCCTTCTTCGTCACGTTGTGTGCTACGTAAGTGTACAAAATTCACACGGTCGCCAAAACGCTCCATCATACCTGCAAGATCATTGTCGGCACGCACACCAAAAGAACCGGTACATAAGCAGAGGCCATTAGATTCGTTAGGAACGGCTTCAATCAATTTCCTAAAATCCTCTTCCGTACTCAAAATACGAGGTAAGCCTAAGATGGTATAAGGAGGATCGTCCGGATGAATCACCAGTTTCACCCCTACTTCATCAGCTACAGGCGCTATCTCTTTTAAGAAAAAAATCAGGTTGGAACGGAGCTTTTCAGCGTCAATATCGTTATAACGGTCTAATGCCTGCTGGAATTGCTCTACCGTGAAACTTTCTTCCGAACCCGGAAGTCCGGCAATCATATTACGAACCAACAATTTCTTGTCGTCTTCACTCATTTGTTCGAAACGAGCTTTTGCTTTAGCTATCTCTTCCGGAGTATAGTCTTTTTCCGCATTCGGACGTTTCAGGATGAAAAGATCGAAAGCAACAAAAGCCGCTTTTTCAAAGCGGAGTGCTTTAGAGCCATCCGGCATTGTATAGGCAAGATCTGTGCGGGTCCAGTCCAATACAGGCATGAAGTTATAAGTAACTACCATCACACCACACTTAGCCAGATTGCGGATACTTTCCTTATAATTTTCGATATATCTCATAAAATCACCGGTCTGTGTTTTAATATGTTCGTGTACAGGTACACTTTCTACCACCGACCAGGTCAGACCCACTTCTTCAATCAATTGCTTACGCTTCATGATCTCCTCTACTGTCCACACTTCGCCATTTGGAATGTGATGAAGGGCATTTACTATACCGGTAGCGCCTGCCTGTTTGATATCCCACAAGCTAACAGGGTCATTCGGACCATACCAGCGCCAAGTTTGTTCACATAAATACATATAGCTGTTATTTATAGATTACTGATTATGATTGAAATAAATTAGATAGAAAATGCATCGAAACCGCCATCAATAACAGCTACTGTGCCTGTTACGAAGTTAGAAGCATCGCTGATCAGGTAATGGATAGTTCCATAAAGATCTTCCGGTTCGCCGAAACGGTTAAATGGAGTATGAGCCAGAATGGTCTTAGAACGATCGGTCAGAGAGCCATCCGGATTCGTCAATAAAGCACGGTTCTGGTCAGTCAGGAAGAATCCCGGAGCAATGGCATTTACACGCAGACCATTTCCGAATTTCAGAGCCAGTTCACCGGCCATATATTTAGTAAAGTTAGCGATAGCAGCTTTTGCAGCACCGTAGCCCACTACACGGGTCAACGGACGAAGAGCAGATTCTGAACAGAAGTTTACGATAGAACCTTTCTTTTGCTCTACCATGATTTCAGCAAATACCATTGTAGGCAATACTGTACCAAACAGGTTCAAGTCTACCACCTTCTTAAAAGCATCGATCTGTAAATCAAAGAAAGTCTTGTCCGGAGCGATGGTTGCACCTGCCATGTTACCTCCGGCAGCGTTCAACAAAACATCAATACGGCCATAAGCCTTCATGATTTCCACTTTGTTGCCTTCCAGCACTTCTTTATCCATCACATCAGTATAAAGGAACATAGCTTCGTTACCCTCAGCTTTGATACTGTCTACCAATGCTTTTCCTGCTTCTTCACTTCTGTCGAGCACAACAACTTTTGCACCTTCTTTTGCGAGGTACGCAGCAATTCCTTTACCTAAGATACCGGCTCCACCGGTGATAACAACAACTTTGTCCTTTACGTTAAATAATTCATTCATGGTTTCTAAAAAATTTATATGTTTATAGCTTATTGTTCAGATAATATTTCAGATTCTCTTTGAGAAGAATATCGATAGGCATCAGATTTACCATTTCAGAATGTTGCTTGAACAACAGATGATTGCATAAGGATTTAATTCCTTCATATCCCTGCCGTTCGGGACGCTGTGCAACCAATGCGGTAATCACTCCTTCCGAAAGTAACTGCGTATTTCTCTCGATAAGGTCATACCCTACCAGTTTTACCGATTGCATGGCTCTTGCTTTCAGGTAATTTCCCAAAATATAGCAGGTAGAATTGAAAATAACAGCTCCTTCGATATTCGGATTTGATTCAAAGATTTCATCAAGTTTTGTGAAATTGTATACCGAGTCATTGATTTTCAACTCCACTTCATGCAGATTTCCGGTGAATCTCATTTCTTTTAGGTAACGGCAAAATCCCTCTCTACGGTTTCTTCCCTGATTAGAGTCATTCTTTCCCTATGGATAATCCGTGCCATGAGAATATCGGAAGCGGGAGAGATTCTATCTGTCAGCAACCTGGCGGCAATAACTCCGGCATCATAAGACTCCGTTCCGAAATAAGCTAGTTGATGTTGCCCTCCAATGTTGGAGTCAACATACACATAGGTATTTCATTCCGGTCGAGTTCCCGCGAAAGCCGGATAACTGAATCCGTAAACAAAGTCGCAATCAATACACCATCTACTTTCTCATTCAGCAGATTACGGATGATATCATCAAAAGTCTTGTTATTATATTGATCGAAAAAGAGTTTGGTAATGGTGATGTTATACGATTCCATTTCCGACGCTGCTTTATCTATACCTTCCGAAATAGCTTCCCAATACTCTCCCTGAACAAAAGAAGGAGTAATCGCTAGAAGATGATATTGCTTTTTGGAGGCCGCCAATGAACGTGCCATCAGATTTGGCTGGTAATGTACCATCTCCAGAATAGCCTGCACCTTTTTCCTATTTTCTTCAGATACCCGTCCACGATTATGGATTACACGATCTACCGTACCGACAGAGACACCCGCCATCTTAGCGATGTCTACAATCCGAATATTTGAGAATTCTTTGTCCATTCTTAATAAGTATCTTGTTTTTCGTCGACAAAAGTAAAATGAATTATTGAATTAAGCAATAGTGTGTGCGCACACACATGAAGTCAAAAACGAACTATAAAACTAATTATCAAATACTTACCTCAACGAACAACAAACATATACATGTTATTAAACATAAGAAAAAAGATAAAAACAGTTTAAGAAAAAGCACTCCAGAGAATGGATACAGAAAAGAAAAAAAGACTTTTGATCACTGAAAAAGACAGAAAAGAATAGAGAACACCAAAGTGTGCACGAACACATGAAAATATTCAGTGTATATAAAAGCAAATAGAATGGTAAAAAAAAATTGGTAATCAATTAGATGTTAACTGATTACCAATTCTGGGAATGTTATTTTTCCCATTTTTCTTTTGCTTTTCCAGCGACTTTATCAGCTTCTGCTGCCTACTTTATCAGCTATTTCAGCTCCGGTTTCTACCGCTTTCAATCAAGATTCATTGCTTTTCCTTCTCTGCAGCAAGCTGCTGCCACCTCAGCATCACGACCTATGCGATGGATAGCATTATAAATTTCACTTTCTAATTGTTTTGCTTTTGCTGTACGTGAAAGACGATAAACAACAGCACCAAGGATAGAACCAATTCCGAGTCCAATCCAGAAATTTCCATGTCTACATTCCATAATCAAGTTCAGTGTTTTTAGGATTAAAAATAAATTATATAAATATCTATTTAGATTTCGAGAATAAAGAAGCAATCCACAATACAAGGATAGCTCCTACTGTAGAAGTTATCAAACTTCCGATCAGTCCTGAAGCTGCCAGTCCGAAAAGGGCAAACACCCAACCGCCCAGTACACCTCCAAGAATACCAAGTAATAAATTTATAACAAGACCAAAACCTCCGCCGCGCATTATTTTACCTGCGAGGAATCCAGCCACAATACCAATAACGATATACCATATAAAGCCCATATAATCCTCCTTTTTTTATTTAACAACA
>VOFE01002052.1_pt1 | contig 37593 bp, 41 predicted proteins | sample 5384071 | NCBI WGS metagenome assembly VOFE01 (sample SAMN12384724, study PRJNA508395) | human gut metagenome | isolation source: healthy gut D | host: Homo sapiens
TGCCATGTTGTCATACACGCGCCGCACATACGGCGCGCAGCGGTCGCGCAGGGCCTTCTTTCCCTCTCGGCCCAGCTGCTGCACCGCATACGGCACATCCTTTTCAATGTGCCTTACAAAGGTGCTGTATGTCGGGATGCCATCCGCCTGCGCCGGGTAATGCCTGCGCACATATTGGATGGTTGCCTCGTAGCACTCCTTTGCTTTCGGTTCCCGCAGGTCAAGGTAGAAAGAGAGGAACGTCTGCCACACCGTTTCGTCGATGCTGCTCCTGCCCTTCCGCGCCTTGCCCCGGCCATCCACCAGCCCCGCAAGGTCGTTTTCCTCCAGCGCTTTCTTCTTCCGGTACAGCGTTTTCACGCTTACCGCGCGCCCCGGGTCTTCCTGCCGCAGCAGCTCCACAAACTCAGCGTCCAGCTCCGCCGTACGGCCCGGCTGCCTGCGGTACTCCTGCCACCGCTCCAGTGTCTCCATCTCCTGCCGTATTTCCTCCCGCTCGGCTGCTGAAAAGTGATCCAGCGGTTTGTACGCCTTTGCTGAAGCGGGCTTTTCCGTTGCAAGGGGAACGGCTGGCCGTGCTCCTTGAAGTAGCGAAGCTGGGCCTCGGGATGAAGAGCACTTAATGGAATTTGATACACAAGCTGATTTCGTTCATTGAATATTGAAGTGGCCTTAATGTATCCACATTGGATTTGCCGTAGCACCGTCGTTCGGTGACACCCCATAAGTGAGGCAGCCAGTTCCCAGTATTCGTGCTCCGCTGCCTCAAATGTGCTGTGTACCCGGATACCGTAGACGTGGCCTTGTGCATCCAGCTTCATAGTGGCGTAAGTATGGCGCGGGTTTGCCGCTTTGCTACGGCACAGGATGTAGCGCTCTGAGCGCTGGAGAATCTCATAGGCGTCCTCAAGCCTGCCTGTTGCTCTTGTCATGTTGTCCTCCTCATGTCCGCGGCACAAAGTGCCCGTGCAGGCTGTAGTCCCACTGTATCTCCACGCCCCGCGGCGTATCGTACAAGGCCGCGCCCACCGCATCCAGTTCCCAGCCGTCCTGCCGCCGCAGATGGACGGTGGGGAGCGTGAAGCCCTCAAGATGTTCCGTTACAAGATAGTGGCTGGTGCCTTGTCCGTACATGCCGCCCACAAGGAGCGGCTCGTTTCTGCGTCTGATTTCCTGTGTCATTTCTTTGTTCCGCCAGCGTATTCGCCCAGCCGATATATAATGAAATACAACGGCGGGGATTTACCATATCCGGCAACGCCCGCGTTCCGGCAGGCGCTCTACCCGCAGTTCGTGCCGCTGCATCCACCACCCGCACCCGCTCAGGTTCTTTCAGCGTATTTTCCAGTTGTACTTTTGTATTGTGCAATTTGATTATTAAATGTTATTAAATGTCTGTTTGAAAAATAGAACTTTATCTTTGATATTCGAAACTTTTATCCCAATCCATGAGGGGTTATATAATAATACAGTTACTGTTCGAATACTTTTTGCTTTGCATTAACGGGTAAAATAGAATATTGAAAGGGGCGTTAACAACGTTTGAAAATGGGGCTTACACAAGCCTCACTTGCCGAGGCTCTAGGTGTTACCAAGAGTGCCATTGGAAATTACGAAACTGGGCTGAATTCCCCTAAAGCCGAAATTCTGTTTAAGGTTTTTGAGGTTTTGCAATGTGATGCCAATTATCTTTTCCAAGATGAAATGGCTGATATTCGGGAAGAAACAGCCTCTCCGGACAGATGGCGAACCTTGTAAAAAATACAGGCGCCTTGATTCCGCTTTCTCAGAAAATAGTCCTTTCTATTATTGAGATGGAGTTAAATCGTGCGCCATCCTCTGACACCGAGGAAACACCGAGAAAAGATCAAGCCATTCCCGAAAATTGCATCTTTTTTACCGCTTTCCGAACAGCCTGCCAGCGCCGGTACAGGTGTCTACCTAGGCCCAGAAGCTTTCCATTCTATAAAGGTAGTAAAGAACAGCAAAACCCTCCGCGCAGCCTTCTGTGTGCGCGTAAGCGGGATAGCATGGAGCCGATTACACGGACGGTGACATTGTCATGGTTTCAAAAGAACCCGTTTTGCAGAATGATATTGCTCTTGTCACCCTTGATGGCTGCGGTTACATCAAACGGATGGGGACATGTACCTGGTCAGCGAAAACAAAAAATATAAGCCGATTCCCTATGATGAAAACGTCATTGTTAATGGTCGTGTGATAGGTGTTTTACGGCCGGGTGGATATTGGAAATGTAACAAAAGTTCATATTTCAAGTGTGCATTTCAATTCTAATAATTATTCTTATTATCTTGATAAAGCCGCATCATACCTTATGTGTGCATGAAATTTTAAAGTGTGCAAATTTGCACACTTAAAACAAAAAAAGAACCGTTCATGGAAGAGCCTATGGTGCTCAATCCGTAAACGGTTCTTTTTGCGTTACAAGCCGTAAAAAGGCTGTTTCATGCGGTTTTTCGCTGTTTTCCAGTCTCCTTGTTTACGCCCCGTAAACGGTTTGTAAACGCTTGTTTTCATCCCTTCGCCCTCGGTCTGTCGCCCGGCAAAACGCCCCGAAATGCCCGAAATTCAGTTGCAAGTCCCGTTTCAGCATTCGGCGTTTTCTGCCGCCGTTTTGCGTCCCGCTGTCACCTAAAAACCGCTTTGTGCGGCCGTTTTTCGGCTTTTTGCAGGTTCTTTCACTCAAAACTCAGGCCGTTCGCGGTTTTCTCATTCTTCATGCTTTTTCACAATAATTTCTGCTGGAAAGCGCATGGAGCTCGGCGTTTTTGATTTTGCCCTGCGAAAACAGTTTGATATACTCCTCTGCGATATAACCGATCCCTGCGATACCCACGCGTATCATAAAGGCACGCCTCCTTCTTGAGCAATGAAAGCCATTAGGAAAAAACAGGTTTAATAAAAAAAGTAATAGGGAATAAAATGAGATAAAACGCTATGATCACAGGCAGCGTCTTTTTATTAGGGAACCGATGCTGATTTTAAAGTAATCGCAGCACAGGAACAAGCAAATATGCGCGGGTGATATCTGCATAGCTGCGTAAGTACAGCTCATCAGCAGTACCATTAGGGGCAGCCGCCGGATGGTATGGTGGCGAAGGCCAGCGGCGTGCACAACGTAATGGTTGCAGTGGAACCTGCAATCATGGTACAGCAGAAAAATATCAGAAAAAACACCCACAAAGGCCGGGATAGGCAGACCTTCAAAAAGACGGGCAACTTTTCAATGACGCCTGCCGCCGTAAGCAAATTGCGGAATATCATGAGAATAAAAGTATTTACGATGATATTTGGTTCAAAGGAGGATATGATATAGGGCCGCACCATCGACAGAGTGAACCGATTGACGAAAAATAAACCACGATCACAAGTAAAATAGCAATGCAGACCGGCAGGTCAAAAGCAAGGATGAGGGCGATCACCGCAGCAATGCTCCAGATACTCCGGATAAGGTCTCTCATATCCTGCCGCCGATTGTCACTTGAGGCACCCCGGTATCCTTTGGGAGCCTGCGGAGCTCAAACCAGTATCCCAGCAGGATCAGCAATGCCACCATGGGAATCATTCCCAGAACAAACGCATTTACCGGAACACCGGAAAGCTGGCAACCAAACAGGATAAAAGCATATGTGGGCATAAAACTTTCAGAAATGTGGCGGAAATAACTTGCGATAAACGCCCGGTCTTCCACGGGAAGGTGATCCTCACAGGCATTGTTCACCATGGACCCGGCAATGAAAATCGCGCCGGGCGACGGAAGAAGGCCTACAAACATCGGGGCAACCGAAGCGTTGACCCGGCGGTTGTTGAACAGGCCGGAAAGGGACTTCTGCGCCAACTCAAGGTGCCCCATATGTGCTCCATCATGCGCTGGAGGAACGTGATCAGGTATATATTGCTCACAAGGATCAATGTGTCGGCACTGAGCACCGAGAGCGGACGGCGAGCCGCAGGGTTTCAAGCGGGCTCAGCCCGTAAAGGGCAACAGTGGCCAGCGCTCCGCAGCAGAGGGCAAGCCACAAAGGCCTTTTCATCCTCAAAATCAAAATGATTGCGGCAAAAACCGCAATCAGCTTTAACACTTCCATACAATACTTTTCCTCCCCAATAAAAACGCTGAGCGCCGCTTACCGTCCCATCTTAAGGTATATTGTGGATGGGCGCAGAAAAACAAAAATATACAGGCGGCAGAACTCAATCTGCCGCCTGTATCGTCACCGCGCGGTTTCAGCGGAGAATGAGACCGCCTTTAATCAAGCGCGGCAATCGCTTTCTCAATATCATTTTTAAGCTCGACAACCTTCGGGTCTTCACTGGATACCGGCAGGAACGGCAGCCGGGGCTGGCCGATATCAATACCGGAGCGCAGCTTGATGATCGCCTTATTGGCGCCGTACATGGACGGGAAAGAGCACAGGCGGTAAATAAAGAACAAAATCTTTCCTGTAGCCGGCGTGCTTTTTCGATTTCGCCTGCGCAGATGTATTCCTCCAGCTTCATGTAAAGTTCGGGCATCGGGCCGTAGGTGCCGCCGATGCCGGCGTCCGCCCCCATCAGGCGTCCGGCCAGGAACTGTTCGTCCGGGCCGTTCAGCACAATGAAGTTCTCACCGCCCAACGCCTTGAACTGCATGATCTGATGAGCGACCTCGTTGGAGTTTTTGATGCCTGCGATCTTTTCATTCTGGAGCATGCGCTCAAACAGCCCGCGGGAAAGGTTAAAGCCCGTGAGCTGAGGAATGTTGTAAATGAAGAAAGGCAGGTCGACAGCCTCCGTGATTGTGTTCCAATGGTTGGCGATCGCATCTTCGGAGTGGATATAGAACACACATGGAACGGCAGATACGGCATCTACGCCGCAGCTTTCCGCGTGCTTGGCCAGTTCTACGGCCTGCCGCGTGGAGGGCGCGCCCACATGGCACAGGATCACGAGCTTTCCCCGACAGCCTCACACAGCTTTCACAGAGGCTTTGCGCTCTTCAGCCGTCAACAGCATACCTTCGCCCGTGCTGCCGCATACATAAAGGCCTTTCACGCCAAGGCTATGGTACCACAGCGCAAGCTCTTTCAGCTTTTCCGTATTCAATTCACCGTTTGCATCATAACTGGCGTTCAGCGCCACGAATACACCATGGAATTTACTGGTATCATATTTTACCATTGTTGTTGGCTCCTCTCAAAAATTTAAACATTTATGTTGCATTTCAAAATCCCTCGCGGACGGTTTCCGCTTCTTCCGCTTCCTTTGCTATGGGATGTGGGAGCATAACGTTGTAGCCATCGCCCCAGCGCGCATACAGCAGAGGATGTTGCGTTCTTGTGGGTTGGAGAACTCCACGGCGACATCCTCCAGCAGGGACTGGTCGTTCATGACCGCCAGGGAGAATAGCCGAGTATGTATTCGTGAGCGGTTTCGGGCGTTACCTTGTATGCCACTTTTCCGATGACCGCGCACAGTTCGATGCCGACCTTTACGGTGGTGGCACGGCGGGCGAGGCGGCCGTTTGTTTCATCAGATACGACGCGGCCTGGGTTATTAAGCATGCGAGGCACGTCCGTAATGCGCATCAAGCCTTCACTTTTTCTCGGCGGCCTCATAGTTGCCGTGGCTGATCCAGAAATGCCGCACAGCATGCGCGTCAAAAGCCTCCGGCCCGGACAACTTGTCCGTACCGTTCGCATACAGGTCGCGGACGGCGTCCGCGGATGAATGGCACGCGTGGGGTCGTCTTCAGGGCGCCAGTCGTTTTTATACGGCCAGATAAATTGAACGCGAAGGTCACCCACCTTTTCAATGCCAACCTCCACGCAGTTTTCGGGCCCAAAGCTGTTCTCGGGCAGCATGCGCATGCCGTCCACCTGCATGGCGCCCCATATGGAACACGTCGCCGGGCCGGAGTTCTGCAAAGGAACTGTAATATTCGATTGCCCGTTCAATGCCGATCACCATTTCGCCGGAGAATCCGCGGTCGCGGATCTTGCCGTCCTGCTTGGAATAGCACAACAGATCATAAGGATTGAGGACCTCGTCTTTTGTGGTAAGATACGGCCCCATTGCGCCCATGGTATCCATTTTTTTGCCGATCCAGGAGGCGGTGGCGTCAATATACCAGTCTTTGCCCATGCGGGTTTCGGTACGGTTGTAATCGTTCTGGACATTGCGCAGGGCGGCGTCGATCACGTTGGTGTAGCCTGCAACATATTCCATAGCGCGGGAGGCGGGAATGTATTTGCCGCGTTTGCCAATAATAACGCCCATCTCAATCGTAAAACCGCAAGGGAACACATCCTCATCGCCGTTGAACACCATATAGCCGTTTTGCCCCACGCAACTGGCCTGCGTGCGTTCATGGCCCTGAGGGTACAGATTGATGAAATAGCGCTTGGGGTCATTGCGGAAGAAAGAGGGGCAGTTCTGGACAAGGCCCCAGTAAACGCGCGGGCGCGGGATCGGCGATTTCAGGCGGATCTCATCCAGCGGGTAAAAAGCACGGCTCGATCAAAAACAGATCCTGCTCCCGCGCATAATCATGGACAAAGCGCTCCATCTTGCGAAGCAGTTCCATGCCGGGCTCGCCCATCTCCAGGAATCCCTGAAGATCCTTCGGCCATTCCTTGCCCTCGCCGATGAAGCAAGGCTTGGAAAGCTCGAAGTAGGACGTGTAGCGGCAAAGCGCCGGTATCACGGCCTCTACGTCATGAGGAACGACGATGCACTCCTGTTCCGTGCGCGGGTTGACGGCAAAGGAATCCCCACTTTTCCTCACCGTTCACTTCGAACGTTGCAAGTTTCATTTTCTGACCCTCCAGTTTGTATTAGATTTTTGAGATATCGAACGCGCCCCGAAGTGGAAGCGCATAGGCTTCACCGCTTTATATCCGAACTTTGAATATCCATTTTTCAACATGTCCGCGGCCCTCTTCACAGACGAGAGGCATGTGCCCATCGCCGGGAAAGCAGACCGCAAACATACCCGGCGTCAGTGCCAGTACAGTTGCCGGTTGCGCATGAAACTTTTGGCAATCCGCGGCTTCGTCAAAATCCCCGTCAGGAACCAGCCGTTCGATGGGAGCTGTGAGCAAAAGCTCTTTTGAAGACAGAGGGACGTGAATGTCAAAAATTTCCGATGCGACTCAAAAAGCCTTCTTCCCACGGATGCGTTTCCGCTGTAAAACGCGAACAGGTGATATCATTCTCCTGCAGGACATATCTTCCCGCGGCCTGCTCTGCAAAATTTGCCGTCGGCCAAAAAACGCAGTGCGGTATCCAACCGCGGGTTCAGCCCAAGGTAAAGGCATGCATTTTTACGCTGTCAAAAATCACGCAAAGCCAAACTCCTTCCACATCAGTTCTCGCTGGAATTTCGTATTCTTATTTATGGGAGGAGCTTCAGGATTTGGAAGCTCCTCCCAGTGTTAAGAAGGGATATCAGCCGTTCATGGCGGAGTTGAATGCGTCGTACGCAGATTGATAGATCGAAACGAATTCCTCAATGCCCATTTTTTCAAGATCGGATTTGAACTGGTCATAGGTGGCGTCGATGTCCGCTTCGCCGGTGATCCATTTGGCTTTCATCTGGCTGACGGTATTGAAGATATCCGTGCGGAGCTGGCCTGCACGGCTCACTTGTTCTGCCTGCAAGTACGGACGCGGCCATACTTCGTCGTTCAAGAATTTCTCGTAAACACCGTAAGCCGTCTGCCCTGCAATCTGCGACTCGGTCAAATCAAACAGCGTACCGAAATTTTCACTGTACAGTACGCCGGGGCCGCCAGTGTATTCCATTACGTTATCCTGTGCCAGCTGCTGGAAAGAAACGCCTGTCGGGGGCTCCTTGGCAACAAACTTCCGTCCACTTTGTCAAATACGATCCCTTCAGGGCCGTACATGGTCTGGAAGGCCAGTTCAGGGTTATAGTAGCGGTCGATCCACGCCATCAGCGTTTGGGGGTCATCACATTTATCGGTGATCATAAAGTTACATTTGACGCCCATGAAGCCGGGATGGTAATACCATTTGGGCGTATAGCCTTCCACCGTCGGCGGCTCGATGCAGATATACTGGTCCGCATTGGTGTTAAGGCTCTTGGTCGTTACAACGCCAAAGGCCGCGTCCGGAGAATCCAGAAGACTTTGGACCATGGCGCTGGTAGCAGTGAAGCATTCATTGTAAATGAGGCCCTCGCTGTACAATTTGTTCATGAATTTCAAAAAAGTCTTTGTATTCATCCATCAACGGAGCAAATTTTACAACGCCGTCCTGCACGACGAGATAAGAATCGTAGGTGCTGTCCTTGCATGGAATTCCCCATACCCAGCCACGCTTCAAAATGCATATAGCCGCTGGTGGAGTTGATCAGCAGGGGAATCTCGTCCATCTGGCCGTTGCCGTTGCAATCCGTCTCTTTAAAGGCCTTCAGCACTTCGTACAATTCATCCGCAGTGGTTGGAACATCCATATCTACAGCTTCCAGCCATTCCTTATTGATCCAAATGGGGCTTTCCAGATAATCGGGACGATACTGAGAAACGCGGGGCAGCGCATAGATGTGGCCGTCCTGGTGCGTTTCGACTGCAAAAGACTCCGGGCTTTTCTGCTTCAGCGTCCACAGATTCGGGGTCAATTCCTCTGTGATGTAATCCTCCAAGGGGATCAGTACGCCGGCAGCGGCGTAGGTGGAGACGTCCGCTTCGGTGATGGAAACATTGGGTAGATACCGTCGCCGTAATCTCCGGAGTTTAAAAGCAGCTTCAGCTTTTCCAAGCGCTCGGTACCGGTACCGAGATCCACCCAGTTGATGTTGACATTGGTATCCTCGGCGATGCGCTGGTTGATCACCAGATCATTGGGATCGCCCGTATAAGAACAACTCACCATGAGGGAAAATTCCTTTGCTTCTGCCAAGGGAAAGTAATGCTGTTTCCTTGCACAGCAGGTTCTGCCCCGCCTCCAGAGGAAGATGCCGGCCGTGCAGTGCTGGAGCTGCCGCCGGTTCCGGAGCACGCAGCAAAGCACAGACACAGGCATAAGCACAAGGCCAGTGAGCGCATCAAATTCTTCTTTTCATTACATTGCCTCCTTCTGTTTTTATATCCATAGCCCCTGACGGGGGAATACCAAAATGATTATCCTTTAATGGCTCCGACCATAACACCTTTGACAAAGTATTTTTTGGACAAAGGGAAGATTGCAAGCGCAGGCACGGTCGAGACAACGACCACTGCATATTTGACAAGCTCCTTCGTCTTGATGCGCTCTGCGATGACCTCCGGTGAAAGGCCGTCTGTTGTGGTGACGTCGATTGCCGCCATAATATTTTTGATAATGACTTGTAAGGTCTGCAGAGATTGGTCGGAAATGTAAATCATAGCATTGAAATAGCTGTTCCAATGTGCTAAACCGTAATATAAAATCAGAACTGCGATAATAGCCGGGGACAGCGGCAATACAATGAAAAAACGTCTTGGCGTTGGATGCACCGTCAATGGTAGCGGCTTCAATCATCGCGTCGGAATCGTAGACTCAAAAAACGTGCGGGCAATGATGAGGTTAAAGACATTGAGGATCGTGGGAAGCAGCAGTGCCCAAGGCGTATTCACAAGCTTCAAATCACGTACCAGCATATAGGTTGGAATCATACCGCCGTTAAAGAACATGGTAAAAAAGTAAAATACAGCATTTTTATGCGCTTTATGCCGCGCATCGCCTGGGGTTACTGGGAGGCCGTGCAGGCGGGGAATATGCCGCTGGCAGCTGGATATGTAGAATGCTTCGAACGGCCTTACGAAGGAATTGAACCTTGAATTCGATGCGGTAATCCACGCTTCAATGGAGATCAAAGGCATTTGCAAACGTTATCGCCGTGCTCCGTACCCGGACGCGAATGAAAAACAGATGGAGCGCATCCGCGCTGGGCTTTACCTGAAAACTTTTGGACTCTATGCGTTTCGGCTATAAATGGATACCAAGGCGAATGGGCGTTTTGAAAGAAAACCTGCGCTGGCGCATATCCGCAGCGCAGTATCGGTTGCTACCGGCTGTACGGAGCCGGTAGCAATCGCGCTGTGCGCCGCAGCAGCACGGGAGGCGTCCACAGGCGCGCCGGAAGAGATTACGGTCCGTCTGGACATCAGGGCCTTCTTTTCGCGCTCGGGGCGTGGTCCCAGGTGTCAATAAGCGCAGTGTGGTATTTTAAGTGCATTGGGCGCTGCCGCTGGAAAAACGATTGGTTCGACGGGATGAACATATTTGCATCCATGGGGCCGGCTGAATGAAAGGCGGCGAGGCTTTAGTTCCAATTACGCATGTTACTGTCGCAGCGGAAGCCCGTTCCCTCTATGCGTGAAGCAACCATAAACAGACAAAGCCATGTACGGGCAGTGATTGAAGAAACGCATGACCGTATCTGTAAAATCGATGGGTATTGTTTTTTCGCTCAAAGATAATTTTCCGGTTCCATGGTGAACGGTTTTTCTTATACTTTGCGGCATATGCTGGCTTTTTTTGCACATCGGCATACCCTTCATGGGGATGGTTTTTATTTTGGACAAATCCGTCGAAGATAAATCGCACGCCTCATGAAGCATCAAGGGGCTGGAAATGGGAATGGTTAAAGCCGCCGCTTTTTGGAAGCTTTCGGCGATTCCGCCAACACGAGCGCAACTGGCTAGTATCCCCGGCGGCTTCGTGGGCGCGCATGGCGGGAGGCCCCTGCCGGCCGCAACGGTTAAAGGCTCCAGGAATCAGGGCATAAATTGTCGCTTCCAATAACGCCGCGGTCTTTTCAACTCTACCAAAGAACAAATGCTGCGGGCTTTGGCTCTGATTATTTTTGGTTAATTTGCGGGCTCTATGCGTTGCTCGCTATGCCGGAAACAAGGCAACTTGAAAAGGAAACCGGCGGGCGCTGGCCGGTCAGGGAAGCCAATCCGTTTCTGTCTCTGGTACGTCTGCGCCATATAGAGCCATGGCAGACGGCTGTTTTTTGGAGCATCCTGATTGCCGCATGCGGAGGCTGGATGTTCGAAAGCGCATTCAATTACAGTATCAGCGCCTTCTTTTCATTCTCGCCGCTGTTCAACGGCGTGCTGAAATGTGGGGTGGGCATTTTAAATGCATTGGTCGGGGCTGGCGTTATAAGACGATTGGTTCGGCGGGGAACGATAAGAGGCCCATTGCTCCTGGTAGGGGTGCTGTGTATGGCGGCGAGCTTGTTGAGCGCATGCAATACAGATCGTGCAATTCTGTTTTTTCCCTTCAGTGTGTGTTTTCTATTGATAAACTCTTTAAATCTCCCGCTTCACCAGGCGCTGCTCACAACAAACAAAGCAAATTTACCTGTAGGGAATTGATGGGATTGTTTAACGCCTTTCGCTCTATTGGGCAGGTTGCCGGTTCCATGGTGAGCGGTTTTTCTTATACTGTGGGACACGCACTTCCTTTTTTTGCGCATCGGCATTCTTCATGATGATGGTTTTATTTTGAGATGGGGGAACATCCGGCGAAAAGAAGCGGCACGCGAACGGCGGCATCAAACGGAGAAAAAAGAATGGTTAAACGAATTTTATGCTTTGGCGATTCCAACACATATGGCTATATCCCCGGCGGCAATGGAAGGCGCTACGGGCCCGATGTGCGATGGACAGGACTGTTGAGCGCATGGTTAAAAGCCGGAGTGTCTGATAATTGAAGAGGGGCTTCCCGGCCGTACTACGGTCTTTGAAGACCCGATTTTGCCGGGAAGAAAGGGAAGCGATTATTTTTATCCTTGTCTGTGGTCCCATGCTCCGCTGGATATGCTGCTGCTTATGCTGGGCACGAACGACTGCAAAATGCGGTTTGGTGCGTCTGCTAAAAATATTGCATCAGGAATGGAGGCATTGGTACGGATGGCAATCAGCACTCCGGTGTGGACGGCCACGCCGAAGGTGCTTTTGATCTCACCGCCGCCGATGACGCCGAAGTGCTTTGACGAAACCTCCGGAGAAGAACCGGGCAGTATCTGCAGTGAAAAATCCTGTCAATTGGCTCCACTGTATGAGAAGGCGGCGGAACGCCTCGGCTGTGCGTTCCTTGACGCGGGCGTCAAGGTTCAAGTGAGCGGTATAGACGGTACGCATATGGATGAAATTGCACACTTTACGATGGCCACCGCAGTAATGTCACGAATCAGGCAGCTTTTTCAGCCGGAAAAGGAAAAACGATGAAAATCTCATGTATCGACATCGGAGGGACATACATCAAGTCGGGCGTGCTGGAGGACGGCGTGCTGACAGGCGTAGAGGAAACGCCGACGGACGGAGGCGGCGGGGCGCGGGCGATGCTGTCCCGCGTGGCGCAGCTTGTGCGGCAGACGCCGGGCGTGGAGCGTGTGGGCGTCTCCACCGCCGGCGAGGTGGACGCCCGGACGGGCGTGATCCGCCTGAGCGACAATATCCCCGGCTACACGGGGCTGAACCCGCGGCAGATCCTGGAGGGGGAGCTGGGCCTGCCGGTGGCTGTGGAAAACGACGTGAACGCCGCGGCGGCGGGAGAATTCGCCTTCGGGGGCGGCGCGGGACGAACAGGATTTCCTGATGGTGAGCTACGGCACGGGCGTGGGCGGCGCGGTGTATACCGGCGGCCGGCTGTACCGTGGCCGCGCGGGCAGCGCGGGGGAGTTCGGGGGGACTCGTCACGCATCCCGAGGCTGTGGACCCGGCGCGGCAGGGCACGGGGAGCTACGAGCGCTACGCCAGCACCTCTGCGCTGGTGGCCCGCGTAACGGCGCTTTACCCGGCGCTCACCACGGGACGGGATATTTTTGCACATTTGAACGATCCGACAATAAAAAAGGAAGTAGATGCATGGATTCGCGAGGTCGCCTGTGGTATCATATCCTTGATCCACGCTTTTGACCCGGCTCTGGTGGTGCTGGGCGGCGGCATCATGGGGGAGCCGTATATCCTCGGTCAGCTCGAACGGATGGCCGCACCGATGGTCAAGCCCAGCTTCCGCGGATGCCGGGTCGTGCCCGCGGCACTGGGAAACAACGCCGGGCTGATGGGGGCGGGGTATCTTGCGGCGAACATCGGCAGCGGCTGGCATCCGCCGCGCGTGGCCGCACTGGTTCCTGATGGAGCAGGCGCAGATCACACAGGACGATACATTGTTTGCGCAGGCCGTTCAGATTTTTGATTACGCGATCCATGCCGGTTGGGATAAGGAATACGGCGGATTGCTCTATTTTATCGATTGTCTTGGCTGCCCGCCGGAGGCATATGAGCACGACATAAAAATAGTACTTCATATCAAAAAAGTTCCAAAAGCAACATTTTAGTACAAGAGAAAAGCAGAGCGAAAGGATATATTGTAAGTAAGGCGGAAAGGCATTTTCAACCGAGAATAATCAAAAAGGGAAAAGCAGTATGAGCATTCTGACAGACATTTCCGAAAACCTCCAGCGGGGCAAAGCCAAGATCGTGAAAGAATTGGTTCAGCAGGCCATCGACGAAGGCATTCCGGTGCAGCAGATCCTGGACGAGGGGCTGCTCAGTGGCATGGGCGTCATCGGCGAGAAGTTCAAGAACAACGAAGTGTTCGTGCCCGAGGTGCTGGTGGCGGCCCGCGCCATGAACATGGGCGCCCAGTTGCTGAAGCCGCTGATGGCCGACGCGGGTGTGGAAGCCGCGGGCAAGGTGTGCATCGGCACGGTCAAGGGCGACCTGCACGACATCGGCAAGAACCTTGTGAAAATGATGATGGAGGGCAAGGGGCTGGAGGTCGTGGACCTGGGCACGGACGTTGCCCCCGAGACCTACGTGCAGACGGCTGTGGAGCAGGGCTGTCAGATCATCTGTTGCTCGGCGCTGCTGACGACGACCATGGGCATGATGGAAGAAGTTGTGAAAAAGGCCGAGGAAGCGGGCATCCGCGACAAGGTGAAGATCATGGTTGGCGGCGCGCCTGTCACCGAGGCTTTCTGTGAGCAGATCGGCGCGGACAAATACACCGCCGACGCCGCCAGCGCCGCCGACGCCGCCGTCGCTCTCTGCCGCGCCTCCGCATGAACGGGAGACTGCATATGACCGGAAAAGAACTGATTTTTCAAACGCTGCGCCACGAACCTACTCCGCGCGCGCCGTGGGTCCCCTTTGCAGGCGTCCACGCGGGCGCGCTGGTGGGTGCCACCGCCACACAGGTCCTCACAGACGAGGAGACGCTCGTCCGTGCTTTGCTGGAAGTGAACCGGCTGTACAAGCCGGACGGACAGCCCGTTGTATTCGATCTTCAGCTAGAGGCCGAGGTACTGGGCTGCGGGCTGGTGTGGGCCGACGACTGCCCGCCCTCCGTTTCTTCGCATCCTCTGGCCGACACGATGACGGTGCCTTGCCGCTGCACGCTTCCCACAGCCGAAAGCGGACGCATGCCCATGGTGCTTTCGGCCATGCGTCGCATGAAAGAGGCCGTGGGAGATACCACCGCCCTTTATGGGCTGCTGTGCGGGCCGTTCACACTGGCCAGCCATCTGCGCGGCAATGATATCTTCATGGATATGTTCGACGACGAGGACTATGTGAAGGACCTGCTGGGCTTCTGTGCGGACTGTGCCAAGCGCATGAGCGATCTTTACCTGGACGCAGGTATGGATGTGATTGCCGTAGTGGACCCTCTGGTCTCTCAGATCTCGTCGGATCACTTTGAAGAATTCCTCTCCGCACCCTACACTGAACTGTTCCGCTATCTGCGTGAAGAAAACAGGCGTTCTCTTCCTTTTTTGTGTGCGGCAATGCCACCCGCAATATCGAGGTGATGTGCCGCACCGCGCCGGATTCTATTTCTGTGGACGAAAATGTGGATATCCTTGCAGCCAAGGCCATCTGCGATAAATACAATGTGGCCATCGGCGGCAATATCCCGCTTACGTCCATCATGCTTCACGGCACGCAGCAGGATAATATGAAATTCGTGGCGGATCTTCTGGCCCAGCTACCGGAATATAAAAACTTCATTGTCGCGCCGGGCTGTGATATGCCCTATGCCGTACCTGTGGAAAACACCATCGGCGCTGCACAGGCTGTGCTTGAAACGGAAGCCGTCCGGGAGATGGTGAAGAATTATGTGGCCGCCGAGGACGACATTGCGGTGGAGCTGCCGGATTACGAAAATCTGCCCCGTCCGCTCATAGAGGTGTTTACGCTTGATTCCGCCACATGTGCGGCCTGCACCTATATGATGGGCGCGGCCAATGTTGCAAAGGACACCTTCGGGGACGCCATTGATATGGTGGAATACAAATTCACGCTCAAGGAAAATATTGCGCGCTGTAAAAAGATGGGTGTGAAAAACCTGCCCAGCATCTATATCAACGGCAAACTAAAATTTTCTTCCATCATTCCCAGCAAGGAAGAGCTGGAGGCCGCTGTCCGCGAGGTGCTGTAAAAGCAGCCCGGCCGGGCGTACATTTTAAGATTTACGGCTTTCCGTCGGGAAAAGCGGCGGATGTGCGTTGTCCGCCGCTTTTTTGCAGGGGCGGCCGGTTGGGAGTGTTTCATATGATAGAGGATATTCTTGCCAAAGCAGGCTCAGGCGCGCTGCTGGAGCGGCAGGACGCACTGCGCCTGTTGGAGGTGGCCACCGGCAGTGCGGAATATTATGCACTGCTGGGTGCGGCCAATGCGTATGCGCGCACAGCGTTCCGTGGCCGTGGCGTTATTTTTGCGCAGATCGGTATTGACGCCCAGGCCTGTGGTGTCAACTGCAAATTCTGCAGCCTTGCCGCAGACGCGCGCAGGGGCCAGCCAGCCTGCATCAAAACGCTGGAAGAGACGGTGGAATTGGCGCGTGAGCTGGCTGCCAGCGGGATCGAAGACCTGTTTTTGATGACGACTGCGGAATTCCCCCAGGAAAAATTTCTGGCATACGGCAGGGCAGTGCACGCAGTGCTGCCCCCGCAGATGCGCCTTGTTGCCAATGTGGGGGATTTTGGTCCGGCCTATGCTGCAGCCCTGAAAGAGGCGGGATTTACTGGTGTGTACCATATCCACCGTCTGCGGGAGGGCACCGACACGAATGCACGTCCGCAGGCGCGCATCCGCACGATGGATGTCGTGCGCGGGGCAGGGCTGGAGCTGTATTATTGTGTAGAACCGATCGGGCCGGAGCACACGCATCAGGAACTGGTCGACGAAATGCTGCGCATCCGTGATTACCCCGTGGGAGTGATGGCCGTGATGAAGCGCATTGCCGTGCCCGGTACGCCGTTGGGCTCGCAGGGCGAGATATCGGCCGCGCAGCTTGCCAAGATCTGCGCCGTTACCACGCTCACCGCCCGGCCGCCGCGCGCTATGTGCGTACATGAGCCGGATGAGCTTTGCCTGATGGCCGGTGCAAACCAGATTTATGCAGAATGCGGCGTGAACCCGCGCGACAATTCGCTGGAAACGCGCCTCAACCGCGGGTTCTCCACAGAGCAGGCCCGTGCGCTGCTGCAAAAACGGAATGGGAGGTCTAGAGCCTCTTTTCAGCTAAGAAAGGCGCGATATAATGGAACTGTATCTCATCACCGGTTTTTGGGTGCAGGGAAAACCACCTTCCTCAAAAATTTTGCCCGGCAGTTTGCCGGCCGGCGGCTGCGGCTCATCATCAACGAATTCGGACGCGCCGGCGTGGACGGCACGCTGCTGCGGGAGCTGGACGCGGCGTTGGATGAGATCAGCAACGGCTCAATTTTCTGCGCCTGCCGTTTGGACCAATTTGAGGCCGCGCTGGAGCAGGCGGCCGCGGATGCACCAGATGTTGTGCTCGTGGAAGCCAGCGGCTTGGCCGACCCCACCAACGTGCGCCGGGTTTTGGCCCAATTTCCCGCTGTTTCCTACCAGGGCAGCGTGTGCGTCGCAGATGCCGCGCGGCTTGAAAAGGTTTTCTCTACTGCCCGGGCGTGCCCCCGGCAGCTTGCTGTCTCCAGCCTCGTGCTTCTGAACAAAACAGACCTTGCCACCGAAGCGCAGTGCGCTGAAGCAAAAGCGCTTATCCTGCGCGCCAACCCGGCGGCCCGCATCCGCCGCACGCAGTTCGGGCGGTTCGAGCCGGAATGGCTTTCCCTGATCGTACCGGATGTGGATGTGGATGAGGTATTGGACATGCCGGATATCACCCTGCAAAAAGCGGTGCTGCAGATCCGTCCCACGATGCCCCTTGCGGCACTGCAAAAGTGCCTTGTACAGCTTGCGGGAGAAACATGGCGTATCAAAGGCTTTGTACGCGTGCCGGAGGGCATCTTTTACGTCGACTGCACCGGGCCGGAGGTTCGTCTGACGCCCTGGCAGGGAGAAGCGGACAACCGCCTTGTACTGCTGGCCGGAAAGGGCATGCAGCTTCGCAGGACGGCCAGAACTGCCGTACAATGGTATAACGATTACATTGAGGAACTTTCGATGCGCTGAGCGGCACAGGAAAAAGTGCAGTTGAAACAGATCTTCCATAGCCGGCCTTATGAACGCACGGGCCGAGTTTCAATAAAGAAAAAATGTTTTCCGGCTCAAGCATGCCGCCAAAGGAAGGGTAAAAAGCTTTGCATTTTTTGTGCGGCCGCCACCGGGATGGATACAAACAGCCGGCGGAAAATGACGCCGCCGTAACGCTTCATCAGTTGTGAGAAGAAAGAACGTGCAAACATAGTGTAAAATTCGGGCGGCAGCTTCACGGCGCTGTCGTCTCAATGTGACAGGTGCCCATGTTTCCCACGCCGATGATACCCAATTTGATTTTTTCCATAGTTATGGCCCCCTTGTTTTTTCCGTGTTTCTCCCGCGGGAGGAACGCTACCTTCAGAATACAAAAAAAATTGCGCATATTCTTTGCTGAAATTGGCAAAAAACATGCGCAAATTGGCTTTTTGGAATCTAAGCGTGTTCCTTTCGATATTGCCGGGGCGAAGTGCTGAAATGGTTTTTGAAGCAGCGGCTGAAATAAAAGGAATCGGAAAAGCCGCAGCGTTCGGCTACCTGCGCGACGGGGACGTCTGTTTCCAGCAGCAGATCCCGCGCATATTCCACCGCAGCCCGAGAATATACTGCTTGGGCGTTGTTCCGGTCACCCGACGGAAGGATTGCAGGAACATCGTCTTTTTTACGCCGGAGCGGGCAGTAATCTCTTCCAGCGTAAACGGACGGGCAGGATCCTCATGGATATGCTCCAGCACTTTTTAATACGGATAAGCTCTGCGGGAGCATTTTCCCCATGCAGTGCGGAGAGTATTTCACATAAGATCTGCTCGAGCAGAACATTTTGCCGCCATTGATAAAGATATGTTTTTGCTTGTAGATCTCAAACAGGGATTTGAACAGAGGCTCCAGCCTGCCGGGCGGTTCGATTTTGGCAACCTCGGGCAGCGGAAGGCGGTCCACGCCCGACGGCAGCGTGAAATGGACTCCGTAGAACTCCATGCAGGGCTGCCGCGCAACGGAAAGACTGTGCAGTACGCCGGGACAAAGCACACAAGATCCCCTGTTCGGACCGTAAACTGCCGGCTGCCCAGGCAGATGTCGCCTTGACCGCGAAGTACATATACCAGCTCATAATTGGAAATGCGCCGCGGCGCGATCTGCCAGCCGCAGAAGGTAGCGCGCCGCACCAGATAATCCAGTTCCACTTCCAGATGATTCCACATCCGTGTACACCCCTTTGCGCCGAACACGCCCGTTTTTTGTAATGATAGCGGAATTTTATCCAGATTTCAACCATTTCTGCATGGCTTTTTTCCGCCGTTCCGGTAAACTGAGGGCAAACACCGAAAGGAATGGGACGTATGATCTGGGATAGGGAACGCTATATCGCGCACTGCAATTTTGAATTTACGGGAAGAGAGATGTTCTGCGAGCTGTTTGGCCTGCTGATCGGTCTGGAAGAGGAATGGCAAAGGCAGGAGCCAGCGCCAAGGAGATCGCCCTGACGGCCTTCGATTGGGATTATGTTCTCAAAGCGCCGCTTGCGGGCAATTGTGAGGCAATCACAGGCCTGACGCCCCGGGTATTGGAGGAAACGCCGGAATTTACCGTCTCTGTGGACGAGATGGGCCGTAAAACGAAGTTGTGCAGGCAAAGCGCTACGATCCCACTGCCGATGGAATATCCCGTCAAAACAATGGACGACTGGCTGAAGGTCAAGCATTGGTATGAATTTTCGGAGGAGCGTATTGACCGGGAGGCGCTGCTGCATCAAAAGGAACTGCGCGATAAAGGCTATCTGACGATCCAGTGGGTGCCCGGCGGGTTCGACGAGCCGAGGCAGCTTATGGGCGAGGAAGAATTGTGTATCGCATGCTACGAGGAGCCGGAGTTGATCGCCGACATGTTGGAAACCATCGGAAACACCTGTGTAAAAGTGATGGAGCGTGTGGCTGAGATCGTCCCCATCGACTGCCTCAGCATCCATGAGGACATGGCGGGAAAGTCCGGCCCTCTGTTCGGCCCGGCGCAGATTGAAGCGTTTTTGCAGCCGTACTATCAAAAAATATGGAATTGCGCGCGGGCCCACGGAGCAAAGATATTCTCCCAGGACAGTGATGGAAACATGAACCCTGTGATCGACGCGATCCTCGCCTGCGGTGTGACGTGCCTGTATCCCTGCGAACCGGCGGCGGGAATGGATATGATGGAGCTGCGAAAAAAGTACGGCGCCAGGCTGGCCTTTAAAGGCGGCATTGACAAATTTGTACTGCGCGGCGATTTCCAAGCCATCCGCGCGGAGCTGGAATACAAGATGTCCGGTCCTCTGATGGGCGGTGGCACAGTGTTTGCCATTGACCACCGTATCCCAAACGGAGTACCGCTTGCCAATTACCGCTATTATGTTGAGACCGGGCGCAGGCTGCTGGGCCTCCCGCCCGCGAGGGAAGAGGGCTGGGCGCGCATGGCCTTCTGACGGATATCCGCTAAAAGCCGGGCCGGAGATATTTCCGGCCCGGCTTTTCCGTGCAGAAAGAAGATACCTTTTTCTGCATGAAGGCGTCTTTTGCATAGGCTTTCAAGGTGGTATACTGGGCATAGCAAAGATGCAGACCACAAAAAAAGGAGAAATCGGACGATGACGGTTGTGGAAAAAATCGTCGCGCTGCGTGCGGCTATGGAAGCGGAAAGAGCAGACGGCGTATATGTGCCGTCCAGCGACCCGCATATGACGGAATACCTGCCGGCCCGCTGGCGCTGCCGCGCGTGGCTGTCGGGCTTTACGGGTTCGGCGGGAACGCTGTGTGTGACACGGGAAGCCGCCGCGTTGTGGACGGACGGACGCTATTTCATCCAGGCGGAGCGGCAGCTGGAGGGCAGCGGAATCACGCTGATGCGCATGGCCCAGCCCGGCGTGCCCACCGTGGAGGAATGGCTGGCGGACAGGATGCCCGTCGGCGGAACGCTGGCACTGGACGGCGCCTGCACCAGTGTGTCCGTGGTGGAATCGCTGGAAAAAGCGCTGGCGGAAAAAAGAGCTGTCCTGCGTGACCACGATTTTGTTTCCGCACTTTGGCAGGAGGGGCGGCCGCCCATACCTGCGACAGAAGCATGGCTGCTGGAGCCGTCGCGCGCGGGACTTTCCGCCGGGGAAAAGCTGCATATCCTGCGGGAGAGGCTTGCCCGGCAGAACGCAAACGCCATGCTGGTGTGCCGGTTGGATAGTGTGGCATGGCTATTGAACCTGCGTGCGGACGATGTGGAGTACAACCCGTTTGCGCTCGCTTACTGCCTGGTGGAGCCGAAAGGGGCGCATCTGTTCATTGACACGAGCCGCGTGCCCGCCGGGGTACAGACAGTGCTGGAGGCGCAGGGAGTAACGCTGCATCCGTATGGGAATATACGGGACTTTCTGGCTGCGGCGGAAACGCCGATGGCGCTTTTGTATGAGCCTGCGGGTACGAGCTGGACCCTCCTGCGGGCGCTGCGCCAAAACCGGGCCGTGACGCTCTCGGCGGGTAAAGACCCCATTCAGCTGCTCAAAGCCGTGAAGGATGAAACAGAGATGGCCGGCCAAAAAGAGGCGCACCGCAGGGACGGCGCGGCGATGGTGCGGTTCGAGATGGAGCTGCGCCGCCGCATGGAAACAGGGGAAGGCTGGACGGAATTTGCAGCATCCAACTATTTGACGAGCCTGAGAATGGCGCAGAAGGACTGCCTGGGCGCAAGCTTTGAAACCATCGCGGCCTATGGGGCAAACGCGGCTATGATGCACTATGCCCCCATGGAGGATACCTGCGCGGAGCTGGAGCCGCGCGGGTTCCTGCTGGTGGACAGCGGCGGGCAATACCGGGACGGCACCACGGACATCACGCGTACCTATGCGCTGGGCCCGCTGACGGACGAGGAGCGGGAGGCGTATACGCTTGTGCTCAAGTGTCACATTGCCGCCGCGCGCGCGGTGTTCAAAGCGGGAAGCGCGGGCATGCATATCGACATTCTGGCGCGGGAAACACTCTGGAGGCGCGGCCTGGATTACCGCTGCGGTACGGGCCACGGCGTGGGATTTGTGGGGGTTATCCACGAGGGCCCGCAGGGCCTTTCCGCAAAAAATGACACGCCGTTTGAACCGGGCATGACCGTCACCGATGAGCCGGGCATCTACGAAGAAGGCAAACTCGGCGTGCGCATTGAAAACGAACTGCTGTGCGTGCCAGTATGTGAAACAGAATATGGAGCGTTTTATGGCTTTGAACCCTTCACCTACTGTCCCATTGACACGCGCCCTCTGAAGCTGGAGCTGATGACCAGAGAAGAGCTGGAATGGCTGGACCGTTATCATGCGGCTGTGCTTCGGGAACTGGGCGCGTATCTCAATAAAGAGGAAGGTGCATGGCTGGAAAAGGCGTGCGCGCCGGTGGCACGATGAATGTGTGTATTGCCGTTTTGCTGTGTTTTGCGCTGCTGGAGCGCTGGATGAAGGAAGCTTATTGCCGTTTTGCGCTGCTTGGAGCGCTGGATGAAGGAAGCGGAGGCAGGCTGGGGGTCCTGTTGTTTTGCTGGATGACGTAGGGCCTGTTTGTACCGGAACGGTCCGTAATGCCGCCTGACGTAGTGGAGGAAGTGCTGGTAATCATTCTGAAGATCACCATTATCGTATGTGGTTCTCTGGTAGCTGGCAGGCTGGTACTGGCAAAGTGCAGCCGGTGGCTGGAGTGGGCCGCATCCAGGCTGGGCGTCAATGAATATGCTGTTTTGGGGCTTTTGACAAGCCTTGTCTCAAGTGTTTCCATGCTGCCGCTGTATCCCCGGATGGATGCCAGAGGGAGAATGATAAACGCTGCGTTTACGGTATCCGGGGCATTTGTATTGGGCGGGCAAATGGCCTTTGCGGCTGGCGTTGCAGACGGACGCGCCGTTGCAGCATATTTTGCAACAAAGCTGGCCGGCGGTTTATTGGCTTTGATATTGGTGTTTTGCTTTGCGAAAAATACGGAAGCAGTATACACAACAGATATATCCGTAACGCAGGGTCAAAAATAATACAGGAGTTGACTTTTGCGGGTGGCTGCGCCGAGAGAAAATACAAAAAATATTCCGAATATTGTTTTTCAGCAGGCGGCTGTATCACAAGATTTGTTGAATTTCTTCAAAACTCCTACTGTTAAAATCAAGAGATTGCTCCACGTTTTGCCCGTACCTTGAGAAATGCGGTATCCATACTGTTTGGTGAGTTTCATTACAGGCCGGCCTGTGTGGGATTCGTCCAAACAGTATCCGCCCGTACCCGAACAAGAATCGGAGGCTGCTGAAAGGAGAAGGCGGCTGCATACTCAAACGCATATGCAGCGGCAGGACAAGCTGCTTGAACGGTAACAACAGTGACACACTTGATGGTACTTCCTGAAGTGATGGCGAAAACACCGTTGTCATCCTTACGGTCAAAAGATTTGTCCAATGCTTTGCGCCAAAAGCTGGAGAGAGGAAGCAATCCTTTCTGGCATCGAAAATATTTTACAGCGTCGCTTTGGCACAAATGCGGCGAAGTCGGATACCGCTGGGGATACCACGCGCGCAGGAAAGAGGCTGTCAGAAGCGTGGTTTCCATCCTGACAAAACTTAGAAGGTCTTAAACACAGTCATAACTTTGCAAAATGAAAAACAGCCCTCGGAAAATTATTCCCGAGGGCTGTTTTGGTGCGCCCGGCTGGAACCGAATCGGCGGCTTTCCGGGTCTGAGAGCTGTGACAAAGGGTTTTAAATGGTAATAATCGTGCTATTTTGGGTTGGGATACACTTAATTGTAAAGGGCGGTGAAAAGCCCTGGGAGATGGAGGCCAGCAGGTTCCGCGGATTTTTTGTATATCAGTAGTCAGATAGTGGTCGGGAGAGCGTGGACTGCGATGATCTTGCTCCGCGGAAATCAAAACTTGCACAGCAGAAGTTGGATGCGATGATGGGACATAGAGAGAAAAACAGTTCTCGGAACATTTCGATATTTGCTTTACGGCGGCAGGGCTTAATGCGCCTGCCCGGTGAACAGAAAATCGGCCCAAAAGGCAGAGCAGATATACGATGCGCCTCAGCCTTTCACCGAACTCACCGCAAAAACGGAAGATGGCGTGATCCGTCTAAAACGGGTCACACCATCTTCCTTTTAAATTTCTGTCTTATTAATACATAATGTTTCTTGAAACCGTCGAAGAGACTGAAAATCCATATATCCAGATGGTGCAGGTTCAATATAGCAAGCTCAGCGATGACTCGGATTCTGTGGATTACTGCTCACCGTCATGGTCATAGGCAACGTCTGCGTCGTCAGCAGCCTCACACGCCATTCTATCACAAAGAAGCATGGTGCCCAGCTCTTGTGCAATGAGACTTATGTCAATACCAGCGGCATGGCTCAATAAGGCCCGGATATCTCCTAAGAAAGGGCGCAGTCACAGAAATATTGTGCAGCAATAAAAACATCTGTCTGACGCTTGGCCACGTGGGAAAGCAGCGCGAAACAGGTCTCTTTATAGCTGAGGCATCTCAGCCACCGTGCCAGTCCTGCGCGATTTTTCCGCACGGAACACAGCCAGATGGCCATTGAGGGAATCGTTGATGTTCGTGCAGGAGATGGACGGCTGTTCGCCCTGCAGCACGCGCACAAAGTCCTCCACCAGCCGCAGGTCTCCGCCGCCGTGGGAGCCTGTCATGCCGCATTTTTGTCTCCGCCGATGGCGAGGTCCACCACTTCCTCGCGCCAGCCGCTCTCGCTGGCCGTGTCGATGGTGCGCACCGTAAACACCGAATCGTCGAACACGCCTTTGATCTCGCCCTTTGTGCCGATGATGTGCAGGTTGCGCTCCGCCTTGGCCGTGCCGCCGATCATGTTCAGCGTGGCTGTTGCGCCGTCCGCGAAATTGATGGCCACCGACTGGTGGTCCACCACTGTGTGCTCGCAGTCCCACACGCAGCGGCCGTGGATGTTATCCGTTTTCAGCGACTGGATCTTGTCCTCAATGGTGGGCTTTTCCAGATGCTCCAGGCAGTCCCACACATAAAAGCTCCAGCGGTCCGGATGGTCGATGTAATGCTTTTTGGCCGAGTACAGGCAGTTTTCCTCGATGCCGCAGTCCACCAGGCACCGCTTGCCCGCGCCTGCGGGCTTCTTGGCCGGGTCGAACTGAAAGTCGCTGCCGAAGCTGGCAACCTGCCGGGGCGCGACGCCGCTTTTCAGCCACATGATGAGATCCATGTCGTGGCAGCATTTGGCCAGCAGCATGGGCGCGCCGCACTTTTCCTCGTTGCCCCATTTGCCGCGCACAAAAGACACCGCCAGGTGATGATAGCTGACGTGCTCGGTGGCCTGGATGTTGATGATATCGCCGATCTCCCCGGCCAGCAGGCGCTCCTTCACGGCCACATAGAACGGCGCGTAGCGCAGTACGTGGCAGATCATCACCCTGCGGCCGGTCTCGCCGGCGACGCGCTGCAGCTCCCACATCTCGTCCTCATTGACGGCGAAGGGCTTTTCCAGAAGCATGTCGTAGCCCCGGCGCAGCAGCGGGACGGCGGTTTTTACATGCTGGGTATCCATGGTGCCGTTGATGACGGCATCGGCCAGCCTGGGGCGCTCCGCCAGCGCCTCGGCGCTTTCAAAGCACATATCCTCTCCAAACCCGTGCATCTCCGCCGTTTTTCTGCGGCGGATGGGGTCCGGGTCGGCCACGCCGACGATTTTGAATTTCTCCGGGTTCTGCAGGGCGTACAAGCTGTACAGAAGCGCACGATGCCCCGCGCCAACGATGATCGCTGTGATTTGTTTTGCCATTACGGACAGATCCTTTCCTGATTGATGTGATGAAAAATAAAGAGGGCAGAGCGGAACCGAACGCCGCCCGTATACAAATCCAGCATAGCGCCGCCGCCGCCGGGCAGTCAAGGGAGAAAAGCCTGAAATTGTTTTCCGGACCCTGACGGAAGGAAGAAAAATCAAATCTTTGTATAAAATGTATGTGAATCATGCTTGATTTTTGGGATAAAAATTGGGCAAAACACACAAAAAGCTATTGATTTTGGAGTTTCTGCCGTGGTATCCTCGTAAGCAGTTGGCTGCTCCGCCCTCCGGCGGGCATGCGGCTGCAGGCAGGAGGCGTACAGCGTACGGGTAAGCCGTCCGGCCTGAAAAGAGTACCCTATACCGTGTTTTCATTACATATGGAGGAAAGCAACATGAAAAAGATGAAACGCATTATCAGTGCAGCCCTCACCCTGGCGCTGGCTGCCGGGATGCTTGCAGGCTGCGCCGGCTCTTCGCCCGGAACACCTGCGGCTTCGTCCGCCGGCGGCGCCTCCGCCGGCTCGTCTTCCGCGGAGCGCGAACGCATCACAGTCCGCGTATTCCGCAGCAAGGCCTCCCATGAGGTGGCCATGGACCAGATGGACGTATTCAAGGTGATGGGTGAGATGTTCAACATCGACTTTGAATTTGACAATCCCCCGCAGGAAAATTACACCGAACGCCTGAACCTTGTGATGATGGAAACGGAACTGCCCGACGTCATCATGGAGATCCCGGTGACGGATGTGCTGAAATACGGCGAAACGGGCGTGATCCTGCCGTTGAATGATTACATTGAAAACAGCATGCCGAACCTGAAAGCGGAAATGGACAAGCGCGACGGCGTGGAGAAAGCCCTCACCTACTCTGACGGCAACATTTACTATCTTCCCATGCTGGATGAGACGCCCTCGGGCAACATCCCGTATATCGTCCGCACCGACTGGCTGGACCAGCTTGGACTGGAACGCCCCGTAACCATCGAGGACTGGGAAAACTACTGGTCGCTCGTCAAGACCACCGACCTGAACGGCAACGGAAAAAATGATGAGATCCCCTTCAGCGCCTATGAAATTGAGCGTCTGCGCAATTTCTGCACGGCCTGGGGCGTACTGGACGATTTCTACACCGACCCCACCGACGGCGGCAAGGTGCACTACGGCCCCATCGAGGACAAATACAAGGAAGCCCTGGTTTGGATGAACGACATGTGGAACAAGGGCTACATTGACCAGGAGATCATCACCACAGATTACTCGGCCTTCAGCGCGAAGCTGGCGCAGAACATCGTCGGCTCCTTCGCGGGCCCGCTCGGCGGCATGCTGGCCGCCCAGAACGCCACGATGGCGGAATCCGTGCCCGGCTTCCACGTCGCCGCCACCGAGCCGCCGAAAGGCGAGGCCGGCGTACAGATCCACACCAACATCGACCTTGTCCCCCGCGCCGTTGTGGGCGCCACCATCACCTCCACCTGCAAAAATGTAGACCGCGTTGTGGAATGGCTGGACTATATGTACAGCGCCGAGGGCCAGATGCTGCTGAACATGGGCATTGAGGGCACGCATTACACCATGCAGGACGGCGAACCCATCTTTACCGATTATATCCTGAACAACCCGGACGGTCTTTCCCCGAAACAGGCGGTGGGGACGTTCACCATCGCGCAGGGAACCATGCCCTCTGTGCTGTGCTTCAGCGAGACCAGCCAGCTGGACGATGCTGCCGTGCTGGAGGCCAAGGAGAACTGCATCATCCCGTTCCTGGAGGAATCCAACAAATATGTGATTCCCGGAACGCTTTCGTTCTCATCTGAGAAAGACGCCGAGCGCCGTGCCGCCATGGCGGATATCGAGACCTATGTGGACGAGATGGTCATGAAATTCATCACCGGCCGCGAACCCATCGAAAATTGGGATACCTATGTGGCAAAAGTGAAGGAAATGGGCATTGAGAACGTCATTGGCATCTACCAGGAAGCCCTGGACGCCTGGAACAGCTGAAACAGAACCGGGAAGCCCGCCGCGCGCCTGATGTCCGGGTGCGCGGCGTTCTCCGGCGAACACCGTATGACGGGCGGCGGGCCTGCGAGCCCCGGCCCTATTTTGGAAGGAGGACACATTTATGAAAACCGCCGTGGCCTCCAGACAGGCGAGACCCTCCCGCACCGATAAAAACGGCAGACTGAGCCATGCGGGCAAGAAGATCTGGCGCAGCAGGTATTTGTATCTGCTGCTGCTGCCCACGTTTGTCTGGTATATCGTTTTCATGTATGCGCCGCTGTACGGCGCTCAGATCGCGTTTCGTGATTTCATGCCCGCCCTCGGCATCACCGGAGGGAAATGGGTAGGCTTCAAATACTTTATCCAGTTCTTCAAATCGGAATATTTTGTACGCTTGATGAAGAACACGCTGGGCATCAGCGTGTATTCCATCGTGGTGGGCTTCCCCATTCCGGTCATCCTTGCACTGCTGATGAACGAGGTGCGCAGCAAGTATTTCAAAAAAGGCGTACAGACCATCGTCTATATGCCGCATTTCATTTCCGCCGTCGTTGTGGTGAGCCTCATCAATGCAATGCTGTCGCCCAGCAACGGCCTGTTCAACCAGATCATCCAAATGTTCGGCGGGGATCCCGTCCATTTCATGGCCGAGCCGAAATACTTTAAGACGGTGTATGTGCTTTCGGATATCTGGCAGACAGCGGGCTACGGCTCTATCGTCTATCTGGCCGCGCTCACCAGCATCGACCCCTCGCTGTATGAGGCGGCGACGGTGGACGGCGCGTCCAAATGGAAAAAGCTGCTGCACATCACCCTGCCCTGCATCCTGCCAACGATCATGACGATGCTCATCCTGCGTATGGGCAGCATCTTCACCGTGGGCTACGAGAAGATCATGCTGATGTACAACCCCGCCACGTATGAGACGGCGGACGTCATTTCCACCTATGTATACCGGCGCGCGTTCGAGGGCGGCGAATACAGCTTCTCGGCGGCGGTGGGCCTGTTCAACTCCGTCATCAACTTCATCGTCATCATCGTGTTCAATAAGATCAGCAAACGGGTAAGCGAGGTGAGCCTCTGGTAATGGAACGGACAAAACAAAGGACAAAAATCAAAGAGAGTACGGGGAGCGCATTTTTACCGGAGTGATCTATGCGATCCTGATCCTGTTCTGCGCTATTATCGTTTTCCCCCTGCTGCATATCGTCAGCGGTTCTTTCAGCGACCCCATGGCCCTGCTGCGCGGCGAGGTATCGTTCTGGCCCAAGGGCTTTACGTTTTCCATGTACGAAAAGGTATTCAAGGACGCCAGCATCTGGCAGGGCTATGGAAATACCATTGTATATACCGTGCTGGGCACCTGTATCAGCGTGGTGCTCACCGCCTTTGCGGCGTATCCGCTTTCCCGCAAGGATTTTTACGGCCGCAATCTGTTCATGGGTGTGTTCGTGTTCACGATGTTTTTCACCGGCGGCATGATCCCCACGTTTCTCATCGTACAGCGGCTGCACCTGCTCAATACGATGTGGGCGCTGATTCTGCCAACGGCTGTCAGCACGTACAATCTCATCATCATGCGCACGTTTTTTGAATCCACCATTCCCTTCGAGCTGGTGGAATCCGCCTCGCTGGACGGCTGCAACGACCTTGTCATCTTTTTCCGCATCGTGCTGCCGCTTTCCGGCCCCATTCTTGCGGTCATGGTGCTGTTCTACGGTGTGGCGCAGTGGAACTCCTGGTTTCCGGCGCTGTTGTACATCAGCGACCGCGGCCTGTATCCCCTGCAGATGGTGCTGCGTGAAGTACTCATCCAGAGCGACATCAGCAATATGGCGGGTTCCTCGGGTGATGTGGAGATCATCGGCGACGGCCTGAAATATGCCACCATGGTGGTGGCTACGCTGCCCATCATGTGCCTGTATCCGTTCCTGCAGAAATACTTTGTAAAGGGCGTCATGATCGGCGCTGTCAAGGGATAAGCGCGCAGGCGTTTTTTCGAAAAGCCGGGCGCGCAGGCGCCTGAGCGGTGCGCCCGCCGGAGCTCCGGCAGATGGGCGCGCCGCTTTTTTGCCATTTGGGAGGGAACAGAATGAAAACAGAATATCAGACCCACGATCTTTCTCTGCCCGCGTGGGGGCCGTATACAAAGCAGTACAGCGGTATTTCCCATATCCCGGCCGCAAACGACGGCGTCCGGTTTGACCTTGCCGTATTTCCCGGGCTGTACCGCCGCCGTGTGGATGTGCCCAACGTACGGTTTGAAAGCGGATATCACGTGTGGAAGGCCGCGCCGGACCTTTCCTGCTATACGCTGCGGCACGAGCTGGAATGGAAAGATCGCGTATACGCGGACGTTTCGTTCGCGCCGCTGGGCGAAAACGCCCGTCTGATCCGTGTGGAATGCTGCAACGGGACAGACACGCCGCAGAATCTTGTGCTGCATTATATGGCCAGCGCGCATGACCCCGTGCCCTCTTACCGCAGGTTTGCGCTGACGGGCGCGGAAGTGCGCCTGCCGGAGCACGCGGCTTTTGTGCTGGCCAAAGACTATGACGACCTGCGCTTTGCCGTGCCGCGTCCCACGGACGGGCTGGGATGGGACGGCATGCGCCGCGCCGAGGAGCCGGTGGAGGGCTTTGCGGGCGGATACGGCGTGGGGCTTGGATTCGGCTGTGCGGCCGGGTACGGGCCGTTCGGTCAGCCGCTGCCAAGCGGCGCGGGAGACGCTGTAACCTATACGTTCACGCTGGAGCAGCCGCTGCAGAGGCCCTGTCTGTGTGTGCGCTATATCAACGCAGACAGCGCAGCCTCGGGATATAGGCTTTCCTCGGGTGATGTGCTGGAGCTGCCGCCCGTGCCGCAGCCGGAGGTAGCGCGCATTTGCCTGTCCCGGCCGCTGGCGGCAGGCGCGCACACGCTGACGCTGACGGCCGCAGGCACAGGCGGCGCCAAGCTGGATTGTTTTGCGCTGTGCGAAGCGGCGGACAGCGGAGCGTTCTGCGTCACGCCGCGGGGGAGCGGCGCATGTCCGGAAATGGAATTGTACGAAAAAGAGGGCTTCCTCACCCTGAAATATCCCCACATCCGCGAGTGCTATGGCGTATTGTGGGACTATGAAAGCGTGCAGGTTCGGCAGATCGAAAACAGCGAGCTGGATGTTTTTCTGCGCGAAACGGTACACGACCATGTTTCCTCCACGCTGCACGGAGATGGAAAAGGACATTTCACCAACGTGTTTCTGCGCCCCATCCCGCTGGCGGCGGGACAGTCGAAACGGGTCTACGGCGCTGTCTGCAGCGCGGGCACGCCGGAGGAAGCGGCTGCGCTGTGCCGGGAGCTGCGGGCGCGGCGCGAGAGCTTTGAGGCTGTGTGGCAGGCCGCATCACCGGCGCTGGAGCCGGCGCCCATGCTGCCCGCGGGCGAGCCCTTTGCCCTCGGCGGGCAGCTGATGCGGGCGGTGCTGTGCACCAATGTGGTATATCCCGTTTACACCCGGGGACAGTACATCCGCCACAATACCCCCGGACGCTGGTGGGACAGCCTGTACACCTGGGATTCGGGCTTCATCGGCATGGGGCTTGCACAGTTTTCCGCCCGGCGCGGGTTCGACTGTCTGAACGCCTACCTCACGCCGCCGGGCGACGACGAGGCCGCGTTCATCCACCACGGCTCACTGGTGCCTGCGCAGTTTTACCTGTTTGCCGAGCTGCTGAACAGAACGCAGAGCCGGGCCCTGGCCGAATATTGTTACCCGCGCCTGATGCAATACTATGCATTTTTTACCGGGCAGGCGGGAGGCTCCACCACGGCGGACCTGCAAAGCGGCCTGCTGCGCCCGTGGGACTACTTCTACAATTCCGGCGGCTGGGACGATTATCCGCCCCAAAAGGCCGTCCATGAGCAGCGGCTGGAAAAGCGCTGCACGCCTGTGGTCACAACAGCGCACGCGGTACGGTGCGCCCGCATCCTGGCCTATACTGCGTACCTGCTCGCCCACGGGGAGGACGCAGACCGGCTGGAAAAGGATGCGGAGCGTTTCACCCGGGCGCTTCAGGAGCACGCGTGGGACGAGGGCGCCGGATACTTCGGGTATGTGCTGCACGATGAACAGGGAAGGGCTGCCGGCTTTTTGCGGGACGCGCGGGTGTGAACCACAACATGGGCCTGGGCGGCGCGTCGCCGCTGTTCGCGGGCGCGTGCACTGCGGAGCAGGCGGAAGGCCTGTGGGAAAAGCTGGCGAGCGAAGAGCATTTGTGGAGCGCCTGCGGCCTTTCCACAGTGGACCGGTCCGCCCCCTATTACCGCAGGGACGGATACTGGAACGGCGCGGTGTGGATGCCATACCAGTGGATGTTCTTCAAAGCGGCGCTGGATGCGGGCAAAACCGGCTTCGCGTTCCGTATCGCGGATACGGCCCTGCGGCTGTGGCAGGATGAATGCGCGGCGTCCTACCACTGTTTCGAGCATTTTATGATCGAGAGCCGCCGGGGCGCGGGCTGGCACCAGTTCGGCGGCCTCTCCGCGCCCGTAGCACAATGGTTCGCGGCTTATTACGTACCCGGAACGCTTACAACCGGCTTCGACGTCTTTGTACAGTGCGCGCGTTGGCTGCCCGGAAACGCGGGGCTGGAGGCGGAGCTTTATTGTACGCGGCCCGGGCGTACTGCAGTTCTGGCGGCGCTTGCACCGGGTAAAATGCGCATTTCCTGCCGTTTGGGCGTGGCGGCGGAACAGCGCCACGCAGGCCTGTGGGAGATCACGCTGGACGTGGAGCAGCCGGGCCCGGTGAGACTCAACCTGCTGCCGGAGGGGAGCTGCGCCGAATGATACGCCTGGAATGGAAGGACTGCCGCCTTACGGCGGAGGGCACGCATGTCGTGCTGGAAAATGCCGCGCTGCGCACATGCTGGAGGCTTGAGCCGGAGGGTTTGGCGCTGGCCTGCGTGGAAAACCGCCTTACGGGCTTTTGTTGGCAGAGTGCGGACGGTGCGGCACTGGCTCCGGCCTGCATGGCCCCGCCGGACGGGGAATCGGAATGGGAGGCCCGGCCGCAGGCGGCAGGCCTGTGTGCTGAGCACTGGTCCGTGCGCTGCACCTGGAGGCAGGGCGCGCGCAGTGTGAGCCGGTGTTTTTTGCTGTATCCGCAAACGCCGTTCCTCACGATATGGGCCGAATGGGAGGCTCCTCCGGAAGGGGTGTTTGCCGCTGTTCGGCAGACAGTTCCCGGCGCGACAGGTGTAGAGCGGGACAGCGCGCGTGCGGCGGCGCACAGCGTGCCCGGGGATGTTATGGCTGCCGTGCCGCTGCCACGCGGTCATCTGCGGTGGCGGTGCATACGCCTTGCGGACCAAACGGATGTGCATGACACTCTTGTGTGGGAGCAGGGCGCGCCGGTCTATCCCGCAGAGCGTGTAGAGGCGTCCGGAAGTTTCTTTACCGTGGAAGACACACGGACGGGAGAAACACTGCTTGCGGCCCGCCATGCGCCCATAACGCCGGCGCCCGGCCCGCAGTTTCTTCTGGCGGAGAACTGCTTGTGTGTACTGCAAAACGGTTGTGCAGGCGCGCCGCCCGCCGGAACGGTGGGATGTACGTGTGTATTGGGCACCGCGCCTGCAGAACGGTTGTGGGAGCAGTACCGTGCATTTTACCGGCTGGGCTGGCAGGCACCGTGGCAGCGGCATGTGCTGCTGCTTTCCAACACCTGGGGAGACCGGAACAGGGACGCGCGGGTGTGCGAGACGTTCGTGCTGCAGGAGATCGACCGCGCCGCAGCGCTTGGCCTGGACACGGTGCAGATCGACGACGGCTGGCAGAAGGGCACGACGGTGAATTCCGCGCGTCCGTTGGGGGGCGTGTGGGAGGGCTATTACGCGGCGGATGCGGACTTCTGGACGCCGCATCCGGAACGGTTTCCCCGCGGGCTGTACCCAGTGGCGGAGCATGCCGCCGCGCGTGGCGTAGCGCTGGGCTTGTGGTTCTCTCCGGATTCCTCCGGAGAATTTGCAAACTGGCGGCGGGACGCGGAAACGTTGCTGCAGCTGTGGAGGACCTATGGAGTGGCGGTATTCAAGCTGGACGGCGTCAAGCTGCGCACGCCGGCGGCGCGCGCGAAATACCTTTCCCTGCTGGAAATGGTTACAGCACAAAGTGGGAGGTGCGTGATGCTTCAGCAGGACATCACCGCCGAGCAGCGTATGGGATATCTGGCTGCGCGGGAATACGGCACGCTGTTTGTGGAAAATCGCTACACAGATTTCGGCAATTATTATCCCCATCGTACGCTGCGCAATCTGTGGATGCTTGCCCGGTATGTCCCGGCCCAGCGGATGCTGTTCGAGCTGCTGAACCCGGCGCGCAACACAGAGCGGTATCGGGCCGACCCCCTTGCGCCCGGACGGTATACGGCAGACTATCTGTTTGCGTCCGTTATGGCCGCGCAGCCGCTGCTCTGGATGGAGCTCTCCGGGCTGGGGCGGCAGGACGCGGCGCGCCTGCAGCAGATCATCGGTGTGTACCGTCTGCACCGGGAGGCGATGTGGGCGTGCGATGTGCGCCCGGTCGGGCAGGAACCGGATGGCCGCTCGTTCACAGGCTTTGCATTTACAAGTCCCTGTGGGCAGAAGGGATATCTCCTGCTGTTCCGTGAAAATGTGCCGGAAAGCGCCTTCACCTTTACGCGGATGCCGCAGAAGGCCCGGCTGCGCCTGCTGTGTGCAAACGGCCCGGTTGGGCAGGGATACACGCCCGCAGGCGACCTGTGCCTGCGTTTTGCAGCCCCGCGCACCTATGCGTTTTATCAGTGGCAGACATAAAGCGCCGACCAAAGAGGCGCACAAAAAACGGCAGGGCATGCACGCCCTGCCGTTTTTGGCAGAAAAGAGGAACCGGTCAGCCTGCGTTGTCCCCGCGGCGCACCGCCGAGGGCGAAATGCCGAACCTGCGGCGGAAAGCCTTATAAAACGTGTTTTGCGTGGAAAAACCGCATTGTACGGAAATTTCGGTTATACCCAGCTCAGAGCCGCGCAGAAGCTCCATTGCACGGGAGAGCCGCAATTCCTCCACATACTCGGTAAAGCTCTTGCCTGTCTGGTCCTTCAAAAACTGTGTGACGTATTTTTTTGAGATATGGAACTGTTCGGCAGCCATGGCGATGTTGAGGTCCGGCCGGGTGTACTGTTCGTTCAGCCAGGCGAGAACGCGCCGCTGAAGAGCTTCGTTGTGGCTGCGCTTGAGGGAATCGACATGGCTGCATATCTCAAAGCAGCAGTCGCGCAGGTTCTGCACCTGCCGCCTGGCGGACTGCCGGTTATCATAAGAGCAAAGATAGGCGATGTCTTCGCACTCCACCTTTTGCGCCGTGGCGATCAGCACACCGCGCACGCTGAAGAATGCCTGCTGAAAGTTCTGCGGCGAAAGATCGTCCACATGGAACAGTTCGCCGATGAGAGACTGCGCTTCCTGTGCGCGGCCGGATAAAAGGTATTCATTCAGCCGTTCCAGACTGGTGATATCGGTTGTCGTTACACGGACAAGGCTTTCGCCGCTCAGATAGCATACCTTTTGTGTGCGGTCGGAATAAGCGGCCATGTTGCGCGCCTGCCAATATACAGAGGAAAGCTGTTCCAGCCGCGTAAAACGTCCGCTGAGAATCAGCGGTTCCGTCATTTCCAAAAGGCCGTGCAGAGCCTCGGTCTGCCGGCACATCTGTACTTGCTCGGCTTCGGTACCTTTGTCCAGCGTCAGAACAACGAGTACGCTGCCCTCGGTGGTGTTGTAAACGAACTGCGTGCGCCCGTAGCTCTGGCGCACCTGCTCCGCAATCATCATCAAGCGCAGCTCCTCGCCCACGTGCGTCTCTGCCTGCCGCTCCTGCGCGGGGATCAAAAGAAGATAGTTGTAGTCCGTCAGATGCATCTGTTCGCACATTTTTTTCTGTTCTTCGGCCGTGCCCGCTGCGCCGGTCTTTAAAAATGCTTCTACGCGGCTATGGTCCAGCTCGCCGCGGGCGCGTTCCAGTTCAGCCGAAAGCTGGCTGTGGTTGCGCAGCTTCTGGACGAGCAGATCGTTGAACAGACGGGTGTTCGCCGTTTCGGCATCATCCAGCGTGTCCAGTATGGGCTTGAGCTGGCGCAGCTCCCACAGCGTCATTGCGGAACTGAGCAAAAAGCAGCCCAGCAGCCCCGCACCGATGTAAAACCATATGGCGCGGTTGACGGCGCGCAGGTTTTCGGCGTAAACGGAATAGGGCAGGCCAATCACGGCGCTGGCGCCAAGGCTGGGGATGCTACGGGAAACAAACAGATACTTCTGCCCATCATACCATTCGATTCCCGTTTCATTTCCGGAGAAGGAGAGGGTGGCCCCGTTGCAGCGGTACTGGCTCAGCAACGTGCCGTCGTCCCGCACGAGATAAAACAAGCCGTCATTGCGCCATTTTTCCGTGGGCAGAAACAGGTTGGACAGAGTGCGTTCCCGAATCAGTATATTGCAGGCACCGCGGAATTGTCCGCCGGAGTTGATGAACGGCTGCGTGATCGTCAGATAGGAATCCGGATAATTCGTGCGGTTCAGCACAACGCTCTGTGCGGGCAGGTAAAGCGTCTCACGCGCGTCCTGCCATGCGGCCCAGGTGTCCTGGGGGACATCGCGGTACTCCAGCGCGCCCGGATAAAAGCTCTCATATCCGGAAAAAACGCGATAAGGGTCGATCACAAAATGGTTGCGCGCAAAGGTGACGTAGCTGTAAGCGGTGTAAGACATGCTGTAAGTAAGATCCTGAAGCAGTGTGGAAGCGTTGAAAGACGTCATGTAGTCGCCCATCAGCGAATCGTCATCGCTCACGGCCAGCAGTTTGTAGGAATCGTCGTTGAACAGCTTGTTCGTGGTAAACCGCAGGTCGCTGAGATATCCTTCAAAGGTGCTCACGGCAGTGGCGAGCTGTTCGGCGGCGTCGGTGAGCTGCGCTTTTTCAGTCTGCTGGTGCATCAGGCCGTATAAGGGAAAAAGAATGACGCAGAACACGAGAGGTACGACCAGATAACGTGTCAGGCGGCCGAGCCAGATGCGGATGATCCATTTGCTGCGCATGCGCTTCTCCCCCATATACAGTTGTCCGGGGTTGGTTTCCCGGGCGTTCTTGATAAACTAATTATATCATTATCCGGCAGAGAAAACAAAAGTACATCTGAAAAATGGCTTTGGAATCACAAGAAAAATCCACAATGCTTTTTACAAAATGGAGAGCGCCGCTGTTTTTCAGATGCCCGCAGCAAAAATTTCACCCGGCGGAAGCCGGGCGAGGTGATAAAGATGCAGCAAAACAGCTTTTGGAAAGCCTTTACGGTTGTTTTTTGCTTCCGTACCCGGAGCCTATGAGCCGCCATGTTCCAAATGGGCGGCAACAGTGCGCTGCAGGCGGGTTTGTTTTGGCAGCGCAGCGGGAGCTTTTCCATTGAATGGTCACAAATAGAAGGATTGGTTTTCGGGGCCGGCCTCGTATATCTCATAGTCGTTTCCAAATCAGAGAATTCCGGAGTCCTCCGGCAGGAATGCGTCCAGCGCGGGCCAGAGAAGCCCGGTGCTGCACAACACAGCCAAGGGCTTACCGTTCTCATACAAAGACGAAGCGTGCAGAGCAAAGAAGCGCTCTGCCTGTTCGTAGGAATCGCGCAGCGCATGATCTGAAAGTTGGGCAACCGAGAGAATGTATACGGACAGAGCAGGGCAGTGTGCTGCAATGCCGGACGGAAGCGGTTCGCTTGAATCGACCGGGACGGTATTCAAACTCCAATGTACCGACCCGGAACAACCGACAGGCAAGATGCCGCCAGCCCCAAAAGGCACAGTCAAATATGAACTGGCCGGAACGGGCTTTAGCCTCCAGCAAAAGCGGAAAAGCAGCCCATAGTATCGGGAAAAATCTCTTCCGAAATACCGAGTGAACGGTATTTTTCCGCATGCGGCAGGCCGAAGCCAAATACAGAGCTCAAAGATGTATGCCGTTCGGATTCTGTAAGGAAAGTGCGTGGGAGAAAGAGCAGCGTGGTGAAGGGGGGCTGGAGGAAGAGGACTATCTGTTTCGGCAGCCCGGCGGGGATTCGAGGGTGCCGGGTACATTCACATTCCGGTTCAAAAAGATTCTGCAAGAGGGCGATTTGCCGGACAATTTGAACGTGCACAGCCTACGGCATACAAACGCCAGCATGCTCATTGCTCAGGGTGTAGATGTACGCACTGTGGCAGGCCTGTTGGGGCACGCACAGCCAAGCACGACGCTGGATATCTACAGCCACACGTTCGGCAAGAACAA
>VOFE01000751.1_pt1 | contig 36767 bp, 46 predicted proteins | sample 5384071 | NCBI WGS metagenome assembly VOFE01 (sample SAMN12384724, study PRJNA508395) | human gut metagenome | isolation source: healthy gut D | host: Homo sapiens
TCGCGCAGACGGGCTTCAACGATCTGGGAGAGCTTTTCTTCACCGGGATCAATGCCCAGTTCCTTCATCTCCGCTTCGGTATCGCGGCGGATCTTTTTGCGGCTGATATCCACAAATGGTGCCAGGTGGGTCAGGCTGATGCTCTGGCCGCCGTACTGGTTGGATGCCACCTGCGCAATGATCTGGGTGGCAATGTTGCAGGCCGTGGAGAAAGAATGCGGTTTTTCGATGAGGGTACCAGAAATAACCGTGCCGTTCTGCAGCATGTCGTCCAGGTTGACCAGGTCGCAGTTGTGCATATGTTGGGCGTAATAGTCAGCATCATGGAAATGAATGATGCCATCCTCATGTGCCTTTACAATCTCGGCAGGCAGCAGCATACGCATGGTCAGGTCCTTGCTGACCTCGCCGGCCATATAATCGCGCTGAACGCTGTTGACGGTCGGGTTTTTATTGGCGTTTTCCTGCTTGACTTCCTCATTGTTGCACTCGATGAGGGACAGAATGCGGTCGTCGGTGGTGTTATGGGTACGGCGCAGGCTCTGCACATAGCGGTAGGTGATATATTTGCGGGCCACCTCATACGCTTTGGTCTGCATGATGGCGTCTTCCACCAGATCCTGGATCTCCTCCACGTTCATGGCGTGGTTGCGGCTCTGGCATTCCTGCGCCACATCGTCGGCAATGGCCGTGATCTGTTCCTTGGTCAAGCGCTGGTTGGAGGCAACAACGTTGTTGGCTTTGGTCACCGCTGCAATAATTTTGGATATATCGAAAACGGCCTCGCTGCCTTCCGGATTAGGCGCGAAGCGCCGATGACGGCGTGAAGCGCAGAGCCGGGCGCTGTTTTCGGCCGCTTCTGCGCAAAAACCGCCCGGAAGATGCCTTCTATTGTTAAAAATTTCGCGAAACGCAAGTCACCGATGACATACCCGGTACGCGTGCTTAGTATAGGTTTATTTCAAAAGCGCCTTGCCGCCCGGCGGGCTGGAAGACCGTGCGGCAGGCGATGCGGAGGGTCGACATCATGGATACAAAAAAGCGCGCAAATAGCGCGGCAGCGGGCAAAACCGCCGGTTCGGAGCTTGATGAGAAGCGCATCGCGAACAAACTTGCCATTGTGGGAGTAAGCGGCAACGTAGCGCTGTCGGCGTTCAAATTGTTCGCAGGCATATTCGGCAACTCGGCGGCCATGGTCTCGGACGCCGTGCACTCGCTGTCCGACGTGTTCGCCACCTCCATCGCGTTCCTGGGCGTGAGGATCTCGCAACGCGATGCGGACGAGAGCCACCCGTACGGCCACGAGCGCTTCGAATGCCTGGCGTCCATGGCGCTCGGCCTGATATTGGCGGCGACGGGCGCAGGCATCGGGTTCGCCTCGATCCAGTCGATTGCAACGGGTGCATACGAGCACGCAACGGCGCCCGGCTGGCTGGCGCTATCAGCCGCAGTGGTGAGCATCGTCGCGAAGGAGGGCATGTTCTGGTACACGCGGCACTGGGCGCGCATCATGAACTCCGACGCGTTCATGGCCGACGCCTGGCATCACCGTTCGGATGCGCTGTCGTCGGTGGGCGCCCTTGCGGGCATCGGCGGCGCCATGCTCGGTTGGGGCGTGTGCGACCCGCTGGCGTCCATCGTCATCTGCCTGATCATCTTCAAAGTGGCCTTCGAGGTGCTGCGCGATGCGGTGGACAAAGTGACGGACACGCCGTGCGCTCCTACATTCGAACTCGAGGTGCGCGATTGCATCCTGGCGCAGGACGGGGTGCTGCGCATCGACGCGCTGCGTACGCGCAAGTTCGGCAACAAGGTGTATGTGGACGCCGAGATAGCCGTGGACGGGCAGCTGCGCCTGGTGGATGCCCATGCGATAGCAGAGCGCGCCCACGATGCCGTCGAACAGAGCTTCCCCACCGTGAAGCACATCATGATCCACGAGAATCCCGCGTAAGAGCTGCGAACGCGACGGTTTTTGAGGAGCGCGCAGCGTGTACTCACAAGCGCTGTCGGCGCGATAAAGGGACGAGCCTGATAATAACGGCCCAGCCGGCAAGCGCCATCTAACCAGCCGAGATCGGTGGTTAGACGAATCGTCGGCGTGTTGCGGGGATGGGGTTCCGGTTGCGCAAGCTATGAGAATTCGCATATAACCAGGTAGGAGATCTGTCAAGGATAGGGGTAACCTGCGGTTGCGGGCACCGACATCGAAAATGCAAACCGAAAACGGTTCCGCAACCGAGCTTGACGGAGTACCTTGGAAAGCAGATTTGGGCAGGTAGCTTGCCCGCTAATCTTCAATTCGGATAACGCCCTGGAAGGAGCTACATGGATAAGGAAATCGCCCGACGACTGGCCGCTCGACGCAAGCAAGCGGGGCTGTCGCAGGAAGCACTGGCAGACAGATTGGGCGTGAGCCGCCAAGCGGTGTCGAAATGGGAGTGCGCCGAAAGCCTGCCGGATACGGACAACCTTATCGCACTGGCAGCTATATACGGCTTAACGCTCGACGAGCTGTTGTGGAGGGAAGCCGGCGAAAGCGATTCGCAGGTCTCGCAGCCCGCGTCAGATGCGGCGAAAACGTCGGGGTGAGCGCCGGCGAAGGCTTTTCGCAAGGGAAACCAGCTGCCGCAGAGGACGGCCGCGACGATGGTAGGCGCGATTCCGTAGCGGACGACGACCAAGCCAAAGCCAGCACGGACGGCACTGCTTTGAATCAAGCCGCGACGACAACGACGCCGATAGCGGTAAGAACGACGGAGCCGACGATGGCGATGATTACGCGCATGTCTCGTTTCGCGATGGGATTCATGTTCGCGATGCGAAAAAAAGGGAGAAGAGGCGCACATTGGTTGGAGCGGCGTGCATGTGACCAACCGCAAAAAGGGCGAAGAAGTGCACGTGGGATGGGACGGCGTGCATGTGACCAACCGCAAAAAGGGCGAAGAAGTGCACGTGGGATGGGACGGCGTGCATGTCGAGCAGCCGAACGGCAAGCGGAACCACCGACAACCCCAAGTCCGTGCACGTTGATAGTAGCGGCGTGATCATCGGCGAACAGCATTTCGAAAACTGGCGCGAAGCGCACAAGGCATACAAGCGAAAGCCCGAACGCGCCTGGCGAAGCTTCCCTTCCCGCTTGTGATTCTGGTTGCCTATGTCTTGCTGGGACTATTCGCCAACGCATGGGTTCCCGGGTTGATGCTGGCCTTCGCCGTGCCGGCTTACTACGTTATCGGCAACGCGTGGGAGAAACGAAGGCTATCGCGCCTGATAGGCGGTCTGTACCCGATCGGCACCATTGCCTGGTTCTGTTGGATGGCGTTCGCGCTCAATCAAGCACATCCTGCATGGGTCCTGTTTTGACCATTCCCGTTGTCGAAGTCCTTTGCACTTGGAGCAGGAAGACGTGGGAAGCGCCGCCGAAAGGCAAAAACGGGCGACCAATAGTGGGGAAAGCATTAGAACGGGCGAGATGAAGCCGAAGTGATGCCCGGCCATACGAGAATGATGGTCAAGCGAATCGTCGGCGTGTTGCGGGATAGGATGAGGGGCTTTCCCTATTCGCTATACTGGGGCGCATGGCAAGTTACCAACATATATCGCATGGGTTTGAGCCTGTGTTCGACGAGCATTCGCGAATTTTGGTGCTGGGGTCGTTTCCCTCGGTCCCTCGCGCGAGAACGCCTTTTACTATGGCAACCCGCAAAACCGCTTCTGGCGCGTGATGGCTGCATGCCTGGGCGAACCTGTGCCGCAGAACGAGGGCGGACTGAGCGACAACGGACAGCCCTTGACGCTTGAGGAGTCGATTACGGCGAAGAAACGGATGCTTCTTAGGCACGGCATCGCTTTATGGGACGTCATAGCCTCGTGCGACATCAAGGGATCGAGCGACGCAAGCATCAAGAACGTAGTCCCCGCGCAGGTGGAGCACGTGCTGGAAACGGCGCATATCGGCGCCGTGATCTGCAACGGAGGCACGGCCGGACGGCTGTACAAGCGCTACCTGCAATGGCAGGTGGGGCTAGCGGCGCACGTGCTTCCTCGACGAGCCCCGCGAACGCGGCTTGGCAGCTGGAGCGCTTGACCGCGCGCTGGCAAGAAGAGCTGCTGCCGCTTTTGGAAGCCGCGGAAACCGGAGCGCTGGGCGAGGTCCCATCGCCGAGCAGCGTCAAGCGCGGATTCGTGACGGCTGGCACGAAAGCCGGGGCGACGGGCGAAAGCCGCGTCGACATCGCGACCGTACGCGTCCCTTCCCCACCCGCATCGAACTATGCGGTGCACAAAAAGCATGCAAGGCAACAAGCGGGCGAACACGAAGCCCGAACTGCTGGTGCGCGAGCGCTTGCGAAAAGCAGGACTGACGGGCTACCGACTGCAGTGGAAGGTGCCTGGGCATCCCGACATCGCGTGGCCGGGCAAACGCGTCGCTCTGGAAGTGCGCGGATGCTTTTGGCATCGCTGCCCGCATTGCAAGCCGAGCACTCCGAAGAAGAATACGGAGTATTGGGAGGCGAAATTCGCCCGAAACGTGGAGCGCGACGCGGAGAACGTGCGTAAGCTCGAGGAGATGGGCTGGCGCGTGCACGTAATCTGGGAATGCCAGCTGAAGAAGAGCGCCATTGATGCCACGATGGCCGATTTGCTGCCGAAGCTTGCCGCCGAGCTGGGGAAAGAGCTTGCCGCCGACGATTGTGCGGCCGCGCGAAACAGCGAAAATCAGATTCAGAGCAAATGCGCCGCATATGTGCGCGCCAACAACCTGGAAGACGACAATCCGCCGGGAGCAGATACCGTCGAAGAGGCAATCCGCCTCCAGGGTGCGCAGCAAGGCAGCAAGGACTCGCGCGTAGAAACGCCAGCCGCATCCAAAACCGAGCAGCAAGACAATGAGGACCCCGCAACGGGCAAACACCATTTCATGTACGTGATCGAGTGTGCCGATGGCAGCCTTTATACCGGATACTCCCTGACGTGCAGGCGCGATTCGCCGCACATCAAGCGGGCACGGGCGCGAAGTACACGCGCGGGCGCGGCCCGCTGAACTTGCTGGCCGTAGCCGAATTCGCCACCAAGCACAACGCCATGAGCGCCGAGTACCGCTTCAAGCGCCTAAGCCGCGACCGCAAAGACGAACTGCTGGCGAAAGCCGCCGACCCTGAAGCCGATTTCGCAAAACTGCTTCAAGAGGAATTCGGGCTTTAGGAGGGCAGGCGGCACATCGAGCAAACAACATCAAAGCAATCGTAGAACACTGCGCGGAATCGATTCGTCGGCTTGCGGCTGCGATGGGGCAATGGCCCCACCGCAAATCACTTTGAAAGCCAGCGACTTTGCACGTTCCGCTTAATCGAGGAAACAGGTGGCTTTGCGCTGTGGGCGACGCTCGAGCATAACGGTCGAACGCCACGATCTTCCGTTACTCTACAAAAGCGACGTGTTTCTCTCGCAAAGAACCTGCTAAACGTCCTTCTTCTCGAAGATGCGGATGCTGAGCATGCAGCTTGCCGCATAGATCGCCAACGAGGCGACAGCCAATGCAATCAGCGAGACAACCGGATGCTGGGACACCAAATCCTCCAAACCGGTGAACAATTCAGGCATGGCGAATTGCGAGGCAACGTAGATAAGGCACCCGATGAACATGAGCGCGCAACCGATATAGCGCGCACCTTTCGAGCCGCCGAACTTTATCGAAAACGGTTGAACAATAGCAACAAAGAACTAATACGATTGCCGTGGAAGCCACGCACGCCGAAAAAGATCTCAGGCGTCGAAGTCTGCTCCATCTCGATCCCCAAAGCAGGAAACGCTAAAACGCATGCCATGGTGACCGCAGACAGGGCAACCAACGTAACCGACGAACAAACAACGATCGCTAAGTAACGCCCGACAACGATATCCCGACGCGCGAGCGGAAGCGCGGCGCGATAACGCAGCCATCCGTTTTGATCGTCGTAACCCAACAGCGAGAACATGACGAGTATGGGCACCATCGCACATGCCGCAGACGCCCCGGCGTATGACCCCATTCCGAAGCACACAAACGCGCACACGAACACGATCGTCACCGTCAAAACCGGAGCCATAGTACGGATAATTGCCAGTTCCGATTTCACAGAAGCCAACATCAGCGGCCCCCTTTCAACATGAAGTGCAGGTAGTCGCCCACATTTGCGCGATCGCAGGCAACCTCGGGAAACGCCTGCGCGAATTCGAATCGATTCGGCACGAGCACATCGCAGCTGAACTCGCGCTTGACCACATGCGCACCCGGCACGCATTCGAGGATTTCCGCCACCTGGCTAGCCGCGCAATGCGCAATACCCGCGGTATCGGTAATGGTTTCGCGCGGTGCGTCGAAGATAATCCGCCCCGCATCAATGCCCACGACGCGATCGGCAACACGCTCCAAGTCGGAAGTGATGTGACTGGAAAGCAGCACGCCGCGTTCGCCGTCGCCCACAAACTCCTGCAGCATATCGAGAATCTCATCGCGGGCCAGCGGATCGAGACCCGCTGTCGCCTCATCGAGAAGCAGAAGATCGGCACCATGCGAAAGCGCTACCGCGATTTGAAGCTTCATGCCCATACCGCGCGAAAGCTCCTTCATCTTCGTGTTCGAGTTTATGCCGAACCGCGCGATAAGGCCCCCCGAACAGCGAATCGTCCCATTGCGAAAACGCTGGCCTCAGGCATGTCACCACCTGGCTGACGCGCAGCTCCGAAGGAAACGGGCATGCGTCGAGCACCACGCCGATACGAGAGCGAACAGCGCGTTGGACCCGATCCGAAGCATCGGCTCCAAATGGTTCACCGAACAGCTTGACCTCGCCCGCGCCGATGTGCTGCAAGCCCAAGGCCACGCGGATCATCGTAGTTTTGCCCGCCCCGTTCGCGCCGACGAAGCCGACGATTTCGCCAGGGGCAACGGCAAGGCTCACGTCGCGCAGTGCGAACGAGTCGCTCAAATCGCAACTCACGTGCCGTATGTCCAAAAGATTCGTCATGAAGCCTCCCTTTCCAGCGTTGCTCGGATTCCCCATCTGCGATCAAATCGAGCATCTCATGCAGTTCTACACGCGAAACTCCCAGGTCAAAGGCCTGAGCAGCAGCCTTCGCCAGCATTCCCTCGATGCGGCGCGCAGTTGCTCTTCCCGCAGCATCTCATGGTTACCCGAGGCAACGAAGCAGCCTTTGCCTTGCACGGTTTCGATGAATCCTTCTGCTTCCAAATCGGGTAGGCGCGTTTGGTGGTGATGACGCTCACGCCAACGCCGTTCGCCAACGCCCGAATGGAAGGGAGCTTTTCGCCGCATGTCAAAGCTCCTGAAAGTATCTGACTTTTAATCTGCGAGGTGATTTGCTCGTAGATGGGCTTGTCGCTGGTGTTCGAAATGATGATGTCCACGATCGGCCTTTCGCGTATATAACCGGTAAGCACAGTATATACACTATGCACAGTTATGCAAGTCAGAATCTGGTAAAAACACCCGTGAGCCCCAGGATGATTCCGGAGCCCCCACCGGTGATTCAGCGGAATCGTCGACAATGACGTGTTGGAACGAAAGGGACGAGCAGCGTCATCATCGCTCGCCCTCGCGCGCTGGCGCAACACCAAAGACTGCATGCGAAAAAGGCGGGCAGTCCGGCACCGAACGCCGCCTTCGCTCACCTTGTTTAGCCCTTCACCAGCGTGACCGCAATGGTGTTCAGGTAGTCGAGCGCGCCCGCTTTAACGGCCGCCCTGTCGCCGCGAGCGTATTCGTTTTCGCAGGCTATCCAGTCGGCCCATGCCTCGCGCGTGCACGTCATCTGATGCATACCTTCGATAACCACCCCGGGCGTTTTGCCGATCATGGCTTGCCACCAGGTCATATCGTGCATGTACTGCTGCTCGGGGAGTCCACGAGGCAAGCAGGCATGCCGGCAGCGCATCGTGGCAATCGCGCACCATACCGGGGATGGAAAGGTAGATCTTCCCACCCGGCTTCACGTAAGGAAGAAGCTTTTCGCCGAGATACCGCGGATCGCGGCCGAAATAGTTGTAGGAGTCGATGCTTACCACCGCGTCGAAAAAACTGCTGTTCAAACGGCAAACCTTCCGCTGCATCGGCCTTGACGGGGTGGATTTGCCCATCCAGCACGCCCATTCGGCGAAAGAAAGCGCGGTTCTCGGCGGGGTCGCTCCGCAAGTCGACGGCGTAAACGTCAAGCCCATACCCGCGCGCGAGCATCACGCTTGTGATGCCGGAGCCGGATCCGAGGTCGCATACGCGCGACCCTTTCGCAAGATCAACGCCGCAAAGCAGCTCTTCGCAGAGCTTAGCGGGTTGGGCCCCATGATTTTGGAGCGAACGAGATTGATATCGAAGCTATTTGCCTTTGGGAAAGTATTCATTGTTTCTTCCTGTTCATTGAGACGATATTGAAAACAGGTTCGAAACGGCGCAATAGCATAGGGCCTTGATGCGGCCTTCTCTGAAACGCTATGCGATTAACCGTTCCCTAAAGAACAATGACCAAAAGACATCCCCTAAGGTGTGTTCGTTCGAGGCCTTTGCCTCCCTTGAATGCGGCACACTGCAGCCACAGTGGTCGCGATCGTTTCCGCATTCGACTAAGTTCACCATAGCACGTTTGCCCGCGATTACCAGCCCTGTCTCGTACTGCCGAGGGAAGTCATTTTCCCGGCAGTGGCGCGGCTATGCGCTTCGCGCAATAATGGATGCTATTGTTGAACCGTTCCTCGGAGGCGCATCGTGCAACTTTTGGCTTGTTGCGGCGTGCGGGTGAGGTGCCGAAGCGCAACCAGCCGTTGCTAGGATATGCGTCTATCTGCGCGTATGCTGACATTATCGAAACGAGCCCGCCGAGAGGAGCACTCATGGCATTCGCAGAAAAACTTGTCGCCGTACGGCGCACGCACAACCTCACGCAAGACCAGCTTGCCGAGAAGCTTTACGTCACCCGCCGCCGTGAGCCGTTGGGAGCGCGGCGAAGTCACCCCGGGCATCGACATGATGAAGCTCATTGCCGCCGTAACCGGCGAGCCGCTGGCGCACCTGCTGGAGATGCCCGAGCATTATTGCGAAAGTTGTGGCATGTACCTTACGCCCGATGATTGCGGAACCGACGCCGCCGGCAACAAGACCGACCATTATTGCAAATGGTGCTACGACCGCGGCGACTACACCTATGAAACCACCATGGAAGCTATGATCGAGGATTGCGCGCCGCGACTGGCGGAGAATACGGGCATGACGCTTGACGAGGCGGTCTCGCTTATGGGAGCGGTTTTGCCCCAGCTCGAGCGCTGGCGCGCCGTTCACAAAAACGAGCAACGCTACGGAGCGGAAGCACGCGAACGATATGGCAACGAAGCCGTCGATGCCGTGAACGAAAGAATCCTCGACATGGACCCTGCCACCTGGAACGATACGAAAGAGCTGGAGAAGGCGATCTTGGGTCAGCTCTCCATCGCGCTGGGCGATGGAGACGCAACCGGTCCCGAAGCTGCAAAGCTTTGTGCAGATGCACCGCCGCTGGATCGGGCTGCAATGGGAACCGAGCCCGGGCGGGGCATCTATCTGGAACTTGTGCGCGGCTACCTGGCAGACCCCCGATTCATCTCATACTACGACGAGCCCTGCGGCAAAGGGGCAACGGCGTTTTTGGTTACAGCCGTGGAAGGCACGCTGGGAGAGTAACGCAGCAGTTTCCACGCAAGGAATGGCCAGCTGCTCGCCAATCACATGACACGGCATATCGCACGCGAAACCCGGCAGCAACTTCTGAGCGGTTTTGCAGGCGGAATCGGCGCGAAGGCCGCATGGCGCCGGCGTTTCCCCAGGTCGGCAATGCAGGCATCGAACAACGGCGCCGCCAAACCGCCCAGAACCCCGCGGACCATGTCAAAACCGGGGGTCCATTTGCTGCGAAACCGCCCAGAAGTCGCTATACGAGGACGCAACAAGGCGGCAGGCGCAGACACGACAAGGGAGGTATGAGCGCACCGTCAGAAGCCGTGCGAACGATGCGAGGGCGCAATACTCGAGAGCGCAGAATCGACCACCGAGTCACCTGGCGTCATTGTGCGTTGTTATTCGATCAGCCCCAGCGCCGGGGCTATGACCTTCGTGTAGAGGACCAGCCAGATGGTCGAGACGCAGAAGCCGCCCAGGACGTCGCTGGCGTAATGGACCCCCAGGTAGATGCGGCTTATGCCGACCATCACGATGACCAGCGCGAACAAGCACATCAGCACGATGCGGCGGCGCGGGTTGCGCTCGTAGCGCCATACGCACCACGCCAGCAGGCCGAAGACGGCCATCGCGGCCATAGAGTGCCCCGAGGGGAAGCTGAACCCGGACACGTCGATCAGCCGCAGCATGTCGGGACGCGGGCGCTGGATGGCGAACTTCATCGCCTGGTTCAGCAGCACGACCAGGCCCAGGTTCAGCATGTTGAACCAGCCCGGGCGCTTGACCGGCGTGAAGGCCGCGGCAACGCCGAGCACCACGAGCAACGTCACCGGCGTGGCCAGCGCCGAGAAGCTTTCCATGACGGGCGTGAGCCACGGCTGGCGAAGCTGCCCGCCGAACAGCCACCATGCCGCCGCATCGAGCTTCATGTTCTCCTTGTCGAGCACGTTCTCCAGCAGCATCACCAGCACGATGGCGCACACCGACGTCACCACCAGCGTGCGGTTCTTCTTCACGTAGCGCGAAAGGCTTCGCGCGGCCTTGCCGGCACCCGACGCAATCCCCAACCTGGTCAACTCCTTCGCCCGGCCACCGTGACCGGCATCGCAAACGGAAAGCACGATAAAGGGGCAGGACGGCCGCAGCCTCCCTGCCCCTTGATTTCGCTAAGCGAAGCTTAGCGCATATGCTGCCGCGTTCGAAGTTCCGGCTACGAGCCGTTATCCTCGCGGCCAAACGTCGCACCCCATCACAGCAGCTCACCGTGCCTTTTCACGTATGCTTTCTTGCCACACGCCTCGCTTTTGACGCTTGTCTATTCCTGAACGCCATGATGCAATGTTGCGCAGCCCTAAGCAATCTCCAAAATCTCAAACCTGTTCAAATTCGGACCAATCAGAGAAACAGCTAGCAGCTTGCGGCTTTCGCTTTCCCGGGCTTTTTTCCCGCCGGGCTTGAACACGGAAAGAACGAGCAGCGCGATAACGCAGGGCAACGCAGCGCCGCGATGAGGCGCACGAGGCCAATCGCCCATTTCGCCGTCTTCTTCGCTTTAGGAATCTGCATGGTGCTCGGGTGCTTTCGCTTTCCTCATCGGGGTTTTCTTCGCCTTGCCGCCACGGCGGCGCATTCCGGACACATAAAGACACGTCCCGAAGCGTCCGGGCTAGGCGGCCGCCTCTGACGATTCTGCTGCGGCGGCTTCCTCGGCTTCTTGGGTTCCTTTGCTGAGCAAAGCTATGCCCGCCACCACCGCTATCATGCCGATTCCCACGATAACGGAGAACGGGTCATCCCATACGACGATGCCGACGAGCGTGGTCAAAAGGGTGCCGACGCCGCCCCAGATGCCGTAGGCCATCCCCAGGCTCAAATGTTTCAACGCAAGCGTCAACAGCGCAAACGAGATGATGTAGCACGCAGCGGTGGCCAGGCCGAACACCGGATGGGTGAAGCCGTCGGACATCTTCATGAACGTGGCGCCGAACACCTCGGACACGATGGCGAACGACAGCTGGATGATCGGTGCGCTCTTCACCTTACATCGCCCCCAATCGCAAACACGCCACGCCGACGATGATGAGCGCAACGCCCGCGATCTTCTTCACGTTGAACTTCTCTTTCCACACGATGCGGCTGACCACGGCCGTAAGCGCCACCGCCGCGCTCGTCCAAATCGCGTACGCCAAGCCCAAGGGCAGAGACGCGAACACGTGCGAAAGCGCGTAAAATGACACAGCGTAGCCCACCGCGATGCCGAGGATGGGAAGCTTGCGGCGGAAACCGTCGGAGAGCTTCATGCACGTGTCGCCGAACACCTCGAAAAGCACTGACAAACCTAGAAGCGCATACGGGCTCATTGCTGTACCCCTTCTTGGAACGTCTTCGCATACAGCCTGACGACCTTGACGAACAGCTCGGCCCCCTCGGGGCTGATCGCGGCGGCGGCCTTCATCTCGAGCTCGCGCATACTCGACAGGCAGGCGCCATTGCTCGCGCCCTTCCTCGGTGAGCGCCATGATCCGCTCTCGCTTGTCGACCTCGCTTGCCCGCCCGACTACGACATCGCGCGCGGCAAGGCGCTTGCAGATAGCGCTGACCGTTTGTTTGCCCATGTCGCACAGCTCGCAAATCGACCGTTGCGAACAGCCTTCGGGCTCATCCCACAGGGCATCGACGACGTACAGGCTCGCTGGTGTCGACGCCCATGTTCTTAGCGAATGCGCTGTACGCGACCGCAACGTCACGCCAGCATTCCCACATTTCCTTCGAGAATTCCTCTGGCAGCATCTTGTCTCCATTCGGATTGGTCTACCTATTGACTATTATAGTCTACTGGTGGACTTTTTCCCATCCACCCGCACGGAATCCACACGAGGAGCGTAGGGCTTCGCGGCTTGCCCCCTGCACGCCAGATGCGGGCTCAGGAACCCGAGGGAAACGAGCGGGCGAGGCGGCAGCTTCGGGACGGGGCCCAAGGAGCCATCCGGCGACGGAGCCCCGTGAGCAGGCGACGTCCAACGAGCGGCCAGACGGCAGCTTCGGACGGGTTCGAGAGCGCCATCTTCCATAAAGCAGCATCGTCTGCAGGAGATCCATCGACAATCGGCATAGGTTACCGAAATATACTCGAAATATGTAAGGAAAACGATACAATTAAAGCTTCGGGTTATATACCCATCCGATTGCAATATGAGGGGCTGTCCGCTAGCTATTCAGCGTGCTATTCAACATGCGCTAGAAGGGGTTAACGCACATGAACATCAAGGAGCTTGTGCCGGAAAAGGTGGAGTCGGAGATCAACTCGCCCGACCACCCGACCCGCAGGTTCGTCGGCTTCGCTTTGCTGCTCGCATGGCACTACAACCTATGGTTCCTGCACGACTCGTTCGTCGGAGCGCAGCTGCTCGACGATTGCGTGACGCAGTCGTGGTTGATCGCCCTCGTCTCCGCCGCGGTCTCGTTCATCGTCATCGCCTTTGCCCTAGGCAGGAAGCACCGCCTTTGCAATATCCCCCTGGATGCTCTGGACCGCTACCGCCGCAGCGGTCATGTCAACGCTTGCGCTCACCTTGTTCGCGTTCTCGTTCCCCACCGACCTTATCGCATTCGCGCTTGCCGCGGTGGTCGGCATCACGAACGCCATCCTATGGGTCATGTGGGGCGAGCTGTACTCGCGCACCAAGACGTCGTTCTCCGTTTCCTATATCGGCACCACCGTCGGCCTGGTCACGCTGGTGTGCTCGCTGATCTGCTTCGTCCTTCCCACCGGCATCTCCTCGGTGCTCATCTCGCTCATGCCGCTTGCCGCAGGCCTGCTGTTCGCGCGCGGCATCACCATCGCCAAGGACATGCCCTACCCCACGCTGCTGCCGAAAAGCACCACGAAACACGCCCTCAAGCCCATGATCGTGTGCGGCACCACGTTCGTCGCATCGGTGGCCTGCTATTTCCTGGTCGCCATCATCCCCTGGGAGAACCTGCCGTACGGCGAGTACGCCTTCACGTTCGGCTCCATCGGCGGCGCAACCCTGCTGTGCATCATCGGCGTGATTTGCGGCCTGACCAACGATCGACTGAACATCTACCGCACCTTCCCCTGGCTTATCATCATCGCCATCGTTTCGCTCGTTGTTCCTCATGGGCGAACGCTTCTTCGTCCCGTCGTTCTTCATCGTGCTGGCGGCTGTGTCCATCTTCGAGGTGCTCCTGATCATGTACTTTGGAGTGCTGGGAGCGAAGGGCTACGTGCCCATCGGCTTCGCGTTCGGTTTCAGCAGTGCATTCATCCGCCTGGGCATCGCCGTGGGTAACGCCATCGCGCTGTACTACGAGGCGAACCCTGCCTTCGCCAAGGTGGCAACCGATCCCACGTCGCTGATATTCGTGTGCGTCCTTGCCGCCGTCATCATCCCGCTGGTGCGCCAGGAGTACAACATCACCCAGCTCATGGCGCCGGCAACGGAATCCAGCCAGGAGCATCGCATCAAGGAGCTGGCCGCCGAATTCTCGCTGTCGGCGCGCGAGACCGAGATCGTCATGCTCATCGCCCGCGGCTTCACCACGGACAACGTAGCGAAGAAGCTGGTCATCTCGTCCTACACGGTGAACACCCACATCCGCCACGTCTACGAGAAGGTGGGCATCCACAAGCGCCCGAGCTGATCGACTACATCAACCGCATCGGCTCCGACGACGACAAGAAGGCCTAGCAGCGTATTTGACCACGCCAGCTGATAACCAGGCCGAGGGTTTCCCGCCTGAGGAACCCCCCGCTCAGAAAGCCCCTGCTAGGAAAACCGGTTCATATGCAGCCGCCTCCCGCTTCATGACTGCAACTGCAGTTAGCGAAGCAGGAGGCGGTTCTTTTGCGTAGGGGTCGCGCGGAAAGCCGGATCGCGGGCGCGCAGCGCGCAGATTGCGGGCGAGGGGGACGCGCTGCGGAGGAATCGCGCGAAAAGGTCTCAATCACGAGATGTGCAACGCATAGGTCGCGTGCGAGCAAAAGGGGCTCCAGCAGTTGAAACCCGGAAAGACCTGTTTCGGCACCCTTTCCGCTTGCTGCTGCCAAAAAACGCGCGAGTGCGTGTTTGCTGCAGCAAGCAAGATCGCGAGCGATGCGTTTTCGGTAACGAGCACAACCTTCTCGCCAAAAGCTATGAGCGCAGGGTGAGAAAAACGTCCTTAAACGTCGATCCGGCCGCACCTCCGCACGCACTCGCGCGCGTTTTTTGGCAACTGCCGCGGAAAAACCCTCTCAAACGTTAGCGACGAAGCGAAACCGCCCCCGAACGCAAAGAGAGGAGGACCCGAAGGTCCTCCCTCTTGGGCTCCGCTGCCCGCTGAAGCGGGTGCGAGCGATATCCCGCGGAGCCGTGCCCCGGGCCTGGCGATCAGCCTGAGGCGGCGCTCCGGTACGGAGCCGATGCTAGCCGCAGCGGTACTCGACGCCCATCGTCGGGCCGGGGTTGACCCACTTTGACGATGGTGCCTCGCAGGCGATGCGGCAGGTGCCGCACTCCAGGCAGCCGGCGTAGTCGAAGGACTTGACGCCGTCCCCGTCGATCTTGTACAGGGCCGCGGGCAGACGCGGACCAGCTTGAGGAACTCCTCGTCGTAGGCCTCGGAGCCGTCGTCCTCGGCCAGCTCGATGTGCGCGCTCTCCTCGTCCACCTCGTACTTGTCGATGGCCAGGAACTCGTCGACGTTGACCGTGATCTCCTTGACCTCGCTCACAGCGACTTCACCGCCTTCATGACCTCGCGGCCGAGCTTGAACATGCCGCGCTTCTTGATGATGGGCTTTCATGCGCTTCATCAGCGGCCGCTGGGGGCGCCGTCGACGCTGAACATCGCGTTGAAGACCTCCTTGACCATCACCGGGTAGTCGGTGAACATGCTGGACCACTCCTCCATGACGTGCGGCCACTTGGAGAAGGTGCGCAGGTCCTGGATCACGAACGAGCCCTCCATGGCCGTCTTGTAGGAAGCCAGGCCGGCTGCGGAGGTGTCGCCGGCATCGATGGCGGCCACCGCCGCCTCGGCGGCCATGCGGCCGGAAGCCACGGCGAAGTCCATGCCGCGCACCTGGTAGCCCATGTTCATGCACAGGCCCGCGGTCTCGCCGGCGATCAGGCAGCCGTCGAAGACGTACCTCGGGATCATGCCGTAGCCGCCCTCGGGCACCATGTGACCGGAGTGCTCGACCATCTTGGCGCCGCGGATGATGGGGCCACGGCCGGGTGGTTCTTGAAGTCCTCGAGCATCTGGTAGACCGGCACCTCGTTGCGGCTGCCGTCGGCGGCCAGGGAGATGGTGGCCACCAGGCCGAGCGAGATGGACTCCTTGTTCGTGTACAGGAAGCCGCCGCCGACGCTGCCCTTGGTGCAGTCGCCCACGAACAGCATCGCCGCGCCCTCGCCCTCGGGGAGCAGGAAGCGGTCCTCGATGACGCCGGAGGGCAGCTCGAAGACCTCCTTGACGCCCACGGCCATCTGGTCGGCCTTTGGGGCGGGCGTTGCCCAGGCAGCGCTCGGAGAGCATGGAGTTGGTGCCCTCGGCCAGGATCACCACATCGGCGGTGATCTCGTCGTCGCCGGCGCGCACGCCGGTCACGCGGCCGGACCCGTCCTTGATGAGCTCCTCCACGGCGATGCCGCAGATGTACTCGGCGCCGGCCTCCTCGGCCTTCTCGGCCAGCCACTGGTCGAACGGGCCGCGCAGCACGGAGTAGGAGTCCTTGCCCTCCTCGCCGAGCTCGGCGGAGGTGAAGTCGACGGCCATCTGCGAGCTGGTCCATGAGCGCGATGCGCTCGTGGGTGATCTTGCGCTCGACGGGCGCCTCGGACTCGAAGTCGGGGAAGACCTGCTTGAGGGAGTGGAGTAGATGCGGCCGCCGGTCATGTTCTTGGCGCCGGCGAAGTTGCCGCGCTCCACGACCAGGACGGACTTGCCGGCGGATGCGGCCACGTAAGCCGCCACGCCGCCCGCGCAGCCAGATCCCACGACGATGATGTCGAAATCTGACATGAAGATATCCTTTCATTGGCGGCCGATCACGGCCGCCAATTCATTAACTATCGAGACTCCCGCACCGCGCTCCATTTGCAAAGATGTAAAGGGGTGTCATCTTTTGGAGGGGTCGAATCTTTGGAGGGGTCGAACCCAGGGAGAGGTTGTCGCGCAAGGGTTTGCGCTGAAGCGCGGTGCGGAAGGAGTCCCCTTACAGGGCTGCAGTGATGGCCGGCAGGACATCCTTGATGTCGCCGATCAGACCGAAGTCGCACTGCTTGAAGATAGGTGCGTTCTGGTCCTTGTTGATAGCAAAGATGGCACCGGAGCGGTTGCAGCCGACCATGTGCTGCATCTGGCCAGAGATGCCGGCGGCGATGTAGACCTTCGGGTGAGCATCAGACCGGAAACGCCGACATAGCGCTCGGTCGGCAGCCAGTTGACGCCCTCGGTCAGCGGACGGGAGCAGGCCAGGCCGGCACCCAGCTTGTCGCACAGGTCGTTGGCCATGGACAGCTGAGACTCCTCGGCGAAGCCGCGGCCAGCGGCCACGACGACGTCGGCCTTAAACAGGTTCACGCCGCTCTTCTCGATGACCTGGGAGGAAACGACCTTCACCGGGCGAGCAGGGGGCAACCCACTCCTGCTCGGCAACGGAGCCGTTGGCACCCTCGGCGCCGTCGAACACGCCAGCGCCGATGGTGTAGATGGCAACGTTGCCAGCGGCCTTCTGCACGCGCTCGGCGATGCCGCCGAAGTACATGCTCTTGGCGCCCTCGGCCTCGAAAGCGGTGACGTCGGTGATGACGGCGGTGTCGGCGTGGAACGCCAGGCTGCCGGCGATGACCTTCATGTGGCGGCAAGCCTCCACCAGGACGACCTCGGGGTTCTCAGCGTCGAACGCGGCGTTCACGGTCTCGACGGCCGAATCAACGGTCAGGCCCTCGGGAACGGTGATGTTGAGCACCTTGTCGGCGCCGCACTCGTAAGCGCCGCCGAAGGAGATGGCCACGACCTCGTCGGCCATGGTGCGCGCGCCTGCAACCAGCTCTGCGGCCGCAGCTGCGTGCTCAGCAATGATCAATGCCTTCATGAGTATCCACTCTGCCTTCTTTTGCTTGATTACGCGTGGGCCTACAGGGCGGCCTTGATGGCGGCCACGAAGCTGTCGATAGCGCCGTCCTCGGAAGCGTCGAAGATCTCGAGCTTGCGGTCGGCCTGCTCGGGGGCCTTGCAGTCGACGACCTCGATGGCGGCGGCAGCGACGTCGGAAGCACCGGCGACGTTCATCGGCTTCTTGCCGGCGGCCAGGATGTCCTTCATGCCGGGGATGCGGGGCTCGGCGGCATCCGGGGTGACGGACACGACGGCCGGCAGGGCAACCTCGACGACCTCGACGGCGTCCTCGAGCGTGCGCTCGACCTCGAGCACGTCGCCCTTGCAGGTGACCTTCGTGGCGGCGTTCACCACGGGCCAGCCCAGCTTGCAAAGCCAGCTGCACGTCGACCTGCTGAGCGTAGTTGTCAGCGGAACCGTCGCCGCACACGACCAGGTCCACGTCGCCGATCTGAGCGACCAGCTTGGCTAGCTCGGCAGCGGTGGCCTTGGCATCCATGCCGGCGCAGGCGTCGTCGGCGATCATGACCAGCTCGTCCACGCCGCGGGCCAGAGCGCTCTTCTTGAGCTTGGCCTCGTCGATGGAAGCCGGACCCGCGGTAATGGCCACAGCAGCGGAACCCTCGACCTCGGCAGCCAGCTGAGCAGCCACCTCCAGAGCGTTCAGGTCGTACACGGAGATGGTGTTCTTCGCCTTGGAGTAGTCCAGCGTGCGATCACCGGCGACCTTGATGTCCTGATCGTCAGGAACCACCTTGAATGCAGCGGCTATCTTCATCTTGAGCCTTCCCTTCATAAGCTTGTTACAGAGGTTCTTACCTTCGTAGCGACCGCTTCGACGTAACCCCTTGCGGGTTGCACGTCCGTTTTGCGGGGTGCGTCTGCGTTTCGGCGGGTCGCTTATGTGACAAGGCGATATTGCGCTCCCTCACCCCACCTGTCATCGCCAAATACCCGTGAATACCCGCTTACTTATTTTTTAACTATGCGTGAAAAGCCCCCTGTTGAGAGCATACGTACGCCTTTATATGGGCTTTTTGCCCGTTTCAAAGGGGCGTAAAGCGGTTTTCGCCGTTTTGAGCTTCGAACACATATGACACCCGAAACAACCCCTCGCAAGTTTCTCATGATGCCCCTGTTTCTTGCTATTAGCGCTTTACCGAAGTTGTGGCGATGTTTCCGCCTACCCCGGCGCCTAGCATCCGAAATCGAGCCGAGCGTGCATCTCGCGAAACGTCCGAATCACATTCAGAGGAAGGACACGAGGCGCACAGCATTCGCCGAAACGGCTCAAGGCAATCCATATAAAAAAGGAGGAGCAATGGCAGATTTCCACGGAACCCAAGAGGTCGTCACCGACCTTCGCGAGGACGGCGTGCTCATCATGCGCATCAACCGCCCCTGAGAAGCGCAACGCTATCAATGCAGTGACCTCTGCCGCCATGGAAGACATCATGAACAAGGCGGAGAAGGATAAGCGCGTCCGCGTCATCGTGGTCACCGGCACCGGCGAGAAGGCCTTCTGCGCGGGCGAGGATCTCTCCGAGCTGTCCAGCGGCGGCGAGTGCCAGACCGTGACCGAGCACGGCTTCGGCGGCATCACCGACCGTCTGTGCCCGAAAGCCGACGATCTGCGCCGTCAACGGCGTTGCTGCCGGCGGCGGCATGGAGATCGCCGTCTCCTGCGACATCGTCGTGGCTGCCGAGCATGCCCGCTTCGGCCTGACCGAGCCCAAGGTCGGCCTGATCGCCTCCACCGGCGGCCTGGTCCGCATGGCCCGCGACGTTCCGCGCAAGGCCGCCATGGACATGCTGCTGACCGCTCGCCTGGTGCATGCCGACGAGGCCAAAGGAGATCGGTTTCGTCAACTACGTCGTGCCGGCCGAGGAGCTCATGGACAAGGTTCTGGAGATCGCTTCCACGATCGCCAAGAACGCTCCGCTGTCCCTGAAGTTCACGAAGCAGATCGTGCATGCCGCCTCCCAGATGTCCGAAGAGGACGCCATGCGCTACTGCGACGCCGCCTATCGCTTCATCGAGAAGACCGAGGACGGCATCGAGGGCCCCGCAGCCTTCGTCGAGAAGCGCACGCCGAACTGGCGGGGCAAGTAACTCCCGCTTCTTTTTCTCCTTGCGAAGGGGGAAGACGGCTACCCTCCTTCCCCCCTTCGCCCCAAGCGGCGCATAGCCGCACCGACCGCCCGGTAACGGACCGGGCGCATCCGCACGAAGAAAGGATCCAACAATGTCTCTGCTCGCAAAGAGCAAGGGCGAGGTCACTTATAAGGACCTGACCGGTTTCCACAAGTGGTTCCTCATCGTCCTCGTTTCCATGGGCTCGTCCATCATCTACACGCCCATCTACCTGAAGAACGTCTTCTACGAGCCCCTGATGCAGGGCCTCGGTTGCACCAATGCCGACCTGGGCGCGCTGCTCTCCTGCTACGCCATCGTCGCTGTGATCACCTATCTACCCGCCGGCATCATCGCCGACAAGGTGCGCATGCGCACGCTGTCCTGGGTCGGTTTCGGCGCCACCGCTGTCCTGACCTTCATCTACGCCATGTTGCCGTCCATCCAGATGCTCTATGTGGTGTTCGTCGGCTACGGCATCACCACCATCCTGATCTGGTGGGGCACGCGCTTCAAGATCGTCCGTCTGTGCTGCTCTGAGGACGATTACGCTTCCAAGATCGGCGTGAGCTACTCCATCTACGGCGCCGCCGGCCTGATCGTCGGCCTGATCACCACGGCCATCATCTCCGCCGTCGCCGACGCCTCCCAGGGCATCCAGGTCCTGCTGGTCTTCTTGGGCGCCCTCATCGCCCTGCTCGCCGTGCTGTCCTTCATCTTCGTCCCCGACTTCAAGGGCGAGATCGACAAGAACGCCAAGCTGTTCAGCCTGAGCGAGGTCGTCACGGCCATCAAGCACCCCGGCGTCATCTGGGCCTGCCTGGCTTACTTCTTCGTGTACCTGGTGTACATGGGCGTCACCTACACCACGCCGTTCATGACGACGTGCTTCGCCGCCCCCGTGTTCATCGTGTCGGTGGTCGGCCTCATCCGCACCTACGGCATCGGCCTCATCGCGGGTCCGGTGGCGGGCCTGTTCGCCGACAAGCTGAAGAGCCCTCGAAGTCGATCCTGATCTTCTTCGCCGCAAGCGTCATCGTGCTGGCCGCCTTCATGATCATGCCTCGCGAGGCGAGCATGGTCATCCCGATCGCCGTGCTGGTCGTCGTCCTCGGCTTCGTGACCTACGGCGCCTTCTCCATCGGCTCCTCGCCCCTTACCGAGGCCAAGGTCCCGATGAGCATCTTCGGCACCGCTTCGGGCCTGCTGTCCGTCATCGGCTTCCTGCCTGACACCTTCGTCCACACCTGGTTCGGCGGCCTGATCGACGCCCAAGGCGCGGACGCCTTCAACACCATCTTCATCGCACTGGTCGTCTTCGCCGTGCTGGGCTGCTTCTGCCTGGTCATGACGCGCCGCGCCATGAAGAAGAACGCCGCCAGGCGGAGTCCGCCAACTAGCGTTTACTTACCCACCCCAGCCGTTCAGGCGCGCCGCCCACAAGGCGGCGCCTTAGAAGATCGAGGTAGAGACATGAACAAGATCGACGTCCTCTCGAAAATCAACGAGGGCATGCGCGCGGTCTTTCGCCAAAGGAAGACGAGCTCGCAGGAAACGCCAACGACACGAGCGCCGGCTTCGAGCAGATGCGCCTGAACTACACCGCTGGGCGTGCGTACTGGGTCGAGGCGGCCCGGAAATGGCCGAGAAGATCGACTGCAAGGTCGAGGGACCGCATGGGGACATCCCCGTTCGCCTGTACTACCCCGTCAAGGACCGCGCAAGCCTTGCAAACGACGGCGAGACCCTGCCGGCGATCGTTTACGCGCACGGCGGCGGCTTCGTCCTGGGCAACCTGGACACGCATGATCGCATCTGCCGCGTCCTGGCAAGCAAGACGGGCGCCGCGGTGGCAGCCGTGGACTACCGTCTCTCGCCCGAGGCGAAGTTCCCGTGGCGGTTCAAGAAGTCGCCTGCGTCGCCAAGCACCTGCACGAGCAGGGCGAGGCGTACGGCATCGACGGCAACCGCCTGTCCTTCGCCGGCGACTCCGGCGGCGCTCACCTGAGCCTGGCCGCCACCATGTACCTGCGCGAGGAGCTGGGAGGCTCCGACTACGTCAAATGCCTCCTGCTGTTCTACGGCTGGTACGGCCTGAAGGATTCGGCCTCCCAGCGCCTTCTGGGCGGCCCCTGGGATGGTCTGACCGAGGCGGAGTGGCAGTGGTACAAGGAGCTCTACGCCGAGGATACGGCGGAGCTTGAGACGAGCCCCTATGCCAACCTCTTCCTGAACGACCTTACGCGCGACATGCCTTCCTGCTACATCGCCGCAGCCGAGTACGACCCCTGAAGGACGACAGCACGGCACTTGCGACGATCCTCGAGGAATACGGTATCCCCCATCGCTTCGAGATGTTCGAAGGCGTCATCCACGCGTTTTTTGCACTACACCAAGATGCTTGACGAGGCCAACCTGGCGCTCGAGCACGGCGCGGAGCACTTCCGTCAGCAGATGGGCTGCTAACCGTAGCCGATACGCACTACCCACCACATTGTGACAGCGCGGCAAAAGGCCGCTCTGGATATCGACAAGGAGAATGCAATGGACTTCAAATTGACCGATGAGCAGGAGCTGATCGTCGACAGCTACCGCGACTACATGGAGAGCGAGAACTGGGAGGCTTACTTCGCCGAGTGCGACGAGAAGCACGAGTACCCGCTGCGCTGGGTCCGCGGTCTGTGCGAGCTGGGCTTCGACCTGATCATGCTCCCCGAGAGCCATGGCGGTCTGGGTCTGAGCAGCCGGCCGTCACCATGATGGCCGTGTACGAGGTGCTGGGCCGCTACGGCGCCCCGACCTACGTCCTGTACCAGCTGCCGGGCTTCGAGACCATCATCCGCGAGGGCACCGAGGAGCAGATCGAGGCCGTGCTGTCCACCCTGGGCACCGGTGAGCAGATCTGGAACCCGCTTGCACCGAGCCGGGCGCCGGTTCCGACGTTGCCGCCCTGCAGACCACGTACAAGCGTGAGAACGGCAAGATCTACCTGAACGGCACGAAGACCTTCATCACCTCCTTCCGCTGGCGTCAAGTACCTGGTCATCATGGCCAAGAACGCCGACGATCCGGAGATGTTCACCGAGTTCTTCCTGGACATGAGCAAGCCGGGCGTCTCCCTGTCCCCGCTGCACAAGCTGGCCTGCGCATGGACTCCTGCTGCGAGGTTTACATGGACAACGTCGAGCTGGAGGAGAAGGACATCTTCGGCAAGGAAGGCAACGGCTTCAACCGCGGTATCGGCGACTTCAACTTCGAGCGTTGGCTGGTCGGCGCTTCCGACTACGGCATGTCCATCGCCGTGTACGAGGATGCCTGCCGTCACGCCAACCAGCGTATCGCCTTCGGTAAGCCGATCGGCCGTCAGCAGCTCAACCAGCTCAAGGTCGCCGAGATGGCCATCAAGCTGAAGAACATGAAGAACATGCTGTACGAAACGGCTTGGGAGGCCGACAACAACGACGGCAAGTTCGATCCCGGCGCTGCCGCCATGTGCAAGTACTACTGCGCCAATCCGCCTTCTCCGTCGTCGACGACGGCATGCAGATCCTGGCGGGCGTGGCCGTGGCCGGCGAGCATCGCGCTCAGCGCATCTGGCGCGACCTGCGTGTGGACCGCGTCTCCGGCGGCACCGACGAGATGATGATCCTCACCGCTTCCAAGTTCGAGCTGAAGAAGTACCGCGACTAACTCACGCGGCTAGCAAACGGATCCAACAGACGGCGGCGCGGCAGGCGCGCCGCCGAATCGAAAGGAATTCATCATGGCTCTTTGAAACCAACAAGCCGTCCTTCGGCGTTCTGGATGACGTCAAGGTCGTTTACGCAGCAGTCGAGCTGGCAGTGCCGAAGGCCGCCGACCTCATGGCCGACTGGGGTGCTGACGTTACCTGGCTCGAGAACACTGGCGCAGGTGACACCATCCGCGACACCGCCTACATCAAGCAGGCTGAACGCCGTAATCAGCGCCTGTTGCTCTTAACTACTTCTCTGACGAAGGCAAGGAAGTCCTGTTCAAGCTGCTGGCCGACGCCGACGTCTTCATCGAGGCCTCCAAGGGCGGCACCTGGCACGCAAGGGGATCACCGACGAGGTGCTGTGGGAGATCAACCCGAAGCTCGTCATCGTGCACCTGTCCGGCTTCGGCCAGTCCGGCGACCCGAAGATGGTCAAGCGCGCCGCTTACGACCTGACCGTCATGGCCTACTCCGGCTACATGAGCCAGAACGGCACGCAGGAGCAGCCGATGAACCCCGGCCCCTACGCTGGCGACTACTTCAACTCCCTGATGGTCGTCTCCTCCACCCTGGCTGCGCTGCATAAGGCCAACCGCACGGGCAAGGGCGAGAGCATCGACATGGCCATGTACGAGACGCTGCTGGCCATCGGCCAGTACTACCTGGTCGACTACCTGAACGAGGGCATCCTGTGGCCTCGCCCGGGCGCTCGCAGAACCAGAACCCTGCGGCATCGGCGAGTTCCAGTGCAAGGATGGCTTCCTGGGCGTATGCCTCTACGGCGTAGACCAGAACAAGCACTTCCTGGAGACCATCGGCCTGGGTCACCTGGGGGCACTGAGGACATCCCTGAGGACACCTCCGGCCTGTGGCTGTCCAATCCGCATGCTGCCGAGATCGAGGCCGCGTTCGAGGCGTACTGCCTGGAGCACCCAAGTACGAGATCGAGGCGGACTTTGCTGCTCACCGCATCGCCGCTCAGGTCGTCATGGAGTTCGAGGACCTCGTGAAGGAAGAGCACCTCAAGCTGCGCGATGACTTCATGGATTGGGAGACCGAGGACGGCAAGACCTTCAGGGTCTGGGCGTGTTCCCGAAGTTCCAGCAGACCCCCGGCCAGGTGTGGCGCCCGATGCCCAAGCAGGGCGGCGACACCGCCGACGTGCTGACCAAGCTCGGCTACACGGCCGACCAGATCGCCGCGCTGAGCGAGAGCGGCGTCGTCAAGGTCGCTGCTGAACAGCTGAGAGACGCTGAAGATCCTGAAAGGAAGGCTCCCCTTTCTGGGATGACGGCCGGGCCCTGAAAAGGGCCCGGCTTCTATAGGGGCTTTGTATCCGACGGGGTTTGAAGCGCCCCTCGTCGAATGCAAGACATCTGAACCGGCGCCGAAGCTAGGAAGCAACGGTCAAGGGATCAAGGGGAGAAGACATGGTCGACATCGTTGGCAACGAAACGCTCGCAAGCCTGTGGGACAAGCTCGCCGCGAGTGCGGCGACAAGGACTTCTTCATCTTCCAGGACCGCGAGGGCAATGCGGCCACCTACAGCTACCGCGCCTTCAACGAGCTGATCGACCAGACGGCGAACATGTTCCTGAGCCAGGGCGTGAAGCGCGGCGAAGACGTGGCCGTGCAGATGCACACCTGCCCCCGAGTTCCTCATGTGCCTATTCGGCCTTGCCAAGATCGGCGCCGTGCTGGTTCCCATGAACGAGCAGTACCTGCAGGCCGAGTGCGAGTACGCCCTTGACATGTGCTCCACCCGCCGCGCGGTGGTAGAGCCCTGCTACGTAGAGCTCTACGACGCCATCCACGCCGACGGCAGGCTTGACCAGGGCATCATCGTGGCCCGCAGCGAAGGCGGCGAGGAGGCCGCGGGTACCCGCTGTTCTCCGAGCTGGTGGCCGCCGAGAGCACCGAGCTGGAGGTCCTGAGCGACCTGTCCCCCGACGACCCGTGCGAGATCTTGCTCACAAGCGGCACCACCTCCAACCCCAAGGGCGTCATCCTGACCCATGGCAACATGGTCTACCCGGTTACTACGGCGACTGGGAGACGGCCATGACGTCGGAGGACCGCATGTTCTCCACCATGCCCGCGTGCCACTCCAACTTCCAACTGGCGGCGCTGACCCCGGTCTTGACCGCCCGCGCCACGCTCATCGTGGTCGAGAAGTACAGCGCGAGCAGGTTCTGGAGCCAGATCCGCCAGTACCGCGCAACGTTGGCGCAGTGCGTGAAAGCATGATGCTGCGCACGCTGATGCTGCAGCCGGTGGACCCGGACGAGAAGGACCACTGCCTGCGCGACATGCTGTACTTCCTGCCCGTGTCCGCGCGCGAGAAGGAGGCCTTCGAGGAGCGCTACGGGGTGCGCATCATGAACACCTACGGCTCCACCGAGTCCGTCGGCTGGGTGCTGACCGACCCGCCCACCGGCGAGGCGCAACTGGCCCTCCATCGGCCGCGTGGGCCTGGGTTACGAGGCCAAGATCGTCGACGACGAGGGCAACGAGCTGCCCGCCGGCGAAGTGGGCGAGATCTGCGTGAAGGGCGTCCCGGGCGCTCGATCATGCTCGGCTACCTGGGCAACGAGGCCGCCACGGCCGAGGCGCTGTCCAGCGACGGCTGGCTGCGCATGGGAGACAAGGGCTACTACGACGAGAACGGCTGGTTCTTCTTCTTCGACCGCAAGAGCAACATGATCAAGCGCTCGGGCGAGAACATCTCCACCACCGAGATCGAGGGCATCCTGGAGGAGCACCCCGACATCAAGGAGGCCGCGGTCATCGGCGTGCCCGACCCCATCCGCGACCAGGCGGTGAAGGCGTTCGTGCTGCCCGAGGACGGCGCCGCGATCGACCAGGATGCGGTGATCGCGTACTGCGAGGGGCAACATGGCCGCGTTCAAGGTGCCCACCATCGTCGAGATCGTCGAGGATTCCCCCGCACCTGCAGCATGAAGATCGAGAAGAAGCTTTTGAAATAACGGCAACGAACGGAAAGGACGGCGCTCATGGACGACGTAATCGAGCAAAAAGCGAGACGTGATGCCGTCGGCCTGGGTGCCGAAGGGCGGCGAGAAGCGGGCCGCGAAGGGGCGCGGGCCGTGTCAGGGGCTCCCAAGAGGCGCCGGCGAACGGTGCGAAGGGCGGGAAGAAGACCCTTGATGAGGCCGCCATGACGCCGTTTCTGCGCGAGATCACGCTGGTGTCGAGCGGAGGCGCCTTCCTTGACGGGTACGTGCTTTCGCTGATCGGCGTGGCGCTGACGCAGATCACGGCGCAGATGAGCCTGAGCACGCACTGGACGGCGGCGATCGGCGCGTCGGTGCTGCTGGGCATCCTGGTTGGCAGCATCGCGGGCGGTTATCTTACCGACATCATCGGGCGCAAGAAGATGTTCGTCTTGGACATCATCGCCATCGCGTTGTTCTCAGCCCTGAGCATGACCGACGCCACACCCATGCAGCTGGTGATATACCGCTTCTTCATCGGCGTGTTCGTGGGCGCCGACTACCCCATCGCCACGTCGCTCATCACCGAGTTCACGCCGAAGCACCATCGCGCGATATCCATGGGCATGGTCTCGGCGGCGTGGTACCTGGGCGCCACCGTGGCGGCGCTTGTGGGCTATTGCCTGTGCGACGTCGACAACGGGTGGAAGCTGATGCTCGGGTCGGCCATCATCCCCTGCGTGTTCCTGCTGATCGGCAGGTGCAAGGTTCCCCTGAGTCCCCCCTGTGGCTTAAGAGCAAGGGCCGCGAGGAGGAGGCGTTCAAGGTGGTCCTGCGCGTCTACGGCGCCGACGTGACCCTCGAGGGCGAGGGAGGAAGAGGCGCCGAAGACGAAGGCGGCTTCGCCGAGGTGTTCTCGAAGGGCTATGCCGCGCGCATCGTGTTCCTGGGCATCCTGACGCTGTGCCAGGTGGTTCCATGTACGCCATCTACACGTTCGGCCCGCAGATCGCACCGCGTTCGGCCTGGGCGTCGGGAAGAGCGCGATCCTGGGCGAGAGCGTGCTGAGCCTGTTCTTCCTGGTGGGCTCGCTGCCGGCCATGTTCTGGCTGAACTCCATGGGCCGCCGCCCGCTGCTCATCCGCTCGCTGTTTTGATGGCGGTGGGCCTGGTGGTGCTGGGCCTGTTCCCCACCGCGCCGCTGCCGGTGACCATCTGCGCGTTCGGCCTGTACGCGTTCTTCAGCGGCGGACCGGGCATCCTGCAATGGCTCTACCCCAACGAGCTGTTCCCCACCGAGGTAAGGGCGACGGCCGTGGGTTTGGCCATCGGCATCTCGCGCGTCGGCACGATCGTGGCGACGTACGGCACGCCGATCTTCATGGCCGCGTTCGGCATCGGGCCGACCATGCTCGTGGCAGCCGGCCTGGTGATTTTGGGACTGGTGCTGTCGATCTTCATGGCGCCGGAAACCGCCGGCAAATCGCTCGGCGAGACAAAAAGCTCGCTGTAGGGCGGATTCGAAGCCCGCGGGGAATCCCCCCGCGGGCTTTTTACGTTTTGGGAGGGCGCGCCCGGACACTTCGGGGACGTAGCGCTAAGTGTCCGGAACAAACAACAGCCGGCAAAAAGCCTACAGGAGGGATTCCTCTCGCAGGCTTTTTTGTGTTTTGGGGAGGATGGCACGCGATACTGCACCAGAAGCTTGCCGAGGATAGAATCAATGCGAAGGCGGTTCTGCTTTTGAAAGGCAAGCAGATGCGGAAGTAACGGAAGGCAGGGCAGGTATGAGCGGCAAGGGTTTTTCGATCGTGTTCAGCAGCAGAACGGGGAATACAGCCGAGCTTGCGGAGGCTGTTCGCGAAAGCGCTGCCGGAAGGGACGTGCGAGTATTTCGGGAGCGTGGATGGGGACGCCGGTGCCGGCTGCGGCCGCACCAGCAGCGCAATCCCCGCATCGGAGACTCTGTTCGTGGGCTTTGGACGAACCAGGGCGTGGCGGACCAGGCAGCGCAAAAACTGCTGGGGCAGTTGAGGAACAGGAAGATCTTTCTGTTCGGCACCGCCGGATTCGGCGGCAGCGAGGCGTATTTCCAAGCGATTCTGGGCAAAACGAAGGCGTTCATCGACGACAGCAACACCGTGATCGGGACCTATATGTGCCAGGGCAAAATGCCGCTTTCCGTGCGCGAGCGCTACGTGAAGATGAAAGAACAGCCTGACCACATGCCCAACATCGACGCCATGATCGAGAACTTCGACAAGGCGCTGGCCCACCCCCGATGCCGATGACCTGGTGAAACTGGCAAATCTAGTGAGTGAAGCGATCGAACAGTAGAGAAAACCAATCAAACCGCAACCAACCGCCTCCCCACATGCGGGGCCCCTTCCCCACCCGTGCGCAGCGAAAGCTGGCCGCTTGCAACTTTAACCGGCGCGGCACATAGGCATTGGTAGAATCGATTGCAAGATTCATTGTTCGCACAGCAAGGAGCGCCGTGTTCTCAGTCGATAGACAGTCCTTCCATCGCTTTCCGCGCTGGCGCTGTTCACGTTCGCATTCTTGGGAAGCGAATTTTTCTTCGACAGCCGGATCGGCTTGCTTATCAGCGCCGAAGGGGTTGTGGACGCCCAGGCGATGATCCTTGGCGCAAGCGTTGTCGGCTTTCTGGCTTATGCGCCGATTTCGAAGCTGGCAGGGGACGACGCGCGCTTCGGGCGGTCGAGGCCGTCGGGGCTATTGCGGTCCTGGTCACGATTGCCGTTGCGGAAAGCGCACTTGCGATGCAAATCGCAGGTTGTATCGCGTCTTCCTGCTGGGGAGCCTTGGGGCTGAAGCGCATTGGAGCATGGCGCGCGCCTTCGAGGGAAGCCCGTCGCTTGCCAAGGGGGCCGGCGCAGCTTACGCCGCCGGCATCCTGCTGCAATTCCTGAGCAACCAGTTCGTGCCTGCGGGCATGGCGAAGCGCAGCGGTTTTGTGCGTCAGCGTCGCCGCGCTCGCCGTGTTTGCGGCGGCGGAGAACGCGATGGCGAATCCGCAGGTCAAAAAGAGTGATGGGACCACTGGCGAGCATGCAGGCGGAACAGCGGCGACGAAGTCGTCGCGGCAAATCACCCGCCAAGAGCAATCGATTCGAGCGAGCCGGGCGGCCCTGACGAAGACGGGCCGCCCGGAACAGGCGGCCGCCGACTCCTCGCAGCAATCAGCCCCAGGCGGAGCAAAAACCGCTATCCGCGCTGTTTGGCTTCTTGCGCTTGTGGTGCTGCTGGCCTGCATGTTCTCCACGCTGGACAACGTGGTTACTCTTGCGAACGCGCAGGGCTCAATCTCGGTCGAGACGTGGCCGCGCCTGTTCCTTGCAGCAAGCGGTCTTGCCGCCGGCGTTCTGTTCGACATCCGCGAACGCCGCTACATGGGGTTCATCATGTTCGCGGTCACGGTGCTGTCCACCATATCGATCCTGGCCATTGAGGCCGGAGCAAGCCCCGTGATCGGGCTGATCGTGTTTTACGTGAGCTCCGGGTTCTTCGTCACGTTCTTCACCACCACGTTTTTGCAGCTTGCGCCGCGCATGCACACGCCGCAGCTGTGGGCAGGCATGGGCCGCGCCGCCAACAACCTGTGCGCGTTCACCGTGTCGGGGTCTCCATGATGCTGACGCAATCGGGCATCGCGGCCGTGATGATCGCGTCGCTGATCCTGTTCGTGCTGGTCAGCGTTGCGTTCGTGGGCGCGGGCTGTTCCGCCTGCCGTCCACGGTCTGGGAACGCGAGGCCATCCAGGCGGGCCTTGCCGCCGCGGCCGCGCCGACACTTGAGGAGGTGCAGGCCGAGTTCATCAGCCGAAGCGGCCTGACCCCGCGCGAGGAAGAAGTACTGCGCGCCGTAACCGCCGACGAGCGCCCGCTCAAGCAAGTAGCCGATGACCTGGGGATTTCGCTGCGCATGGTGCAACGCCACCTGACAAGCATCTACAGCAAGACCGACACGCAAAACCCGAGCAGGCCTCACCCGCGCATTTTTCGGGAAGTAGGGCGAAGGCATTTGCGCATTCGCTAGAACGTTTTTCGCCAATCGTGCCACAGAATGCAAGTTTTCCGACTCCATTTGACCCGCACAGGTTTTACTTGCTTGCTTTCACCATGCGGTTCGTAATAAACGAGTCAATACCGTATCGAACGCAGATATCTTCGCGAAATCACTGATCACCCGCCGTAATCAGTTCGGAATACTCGCATTCTGAGACATGAAATCCCATTTCGCTTCCTATTGCAGAACTTGGCCGCCCGCAATGCGCAAGCTGCTTAAACTCAACCAATCAATAGATTAAGGCGAAGCGGCATAATCCCCGCCGATTTCAGGGCTTGATGCTTTTGGCTTGATAAGAATAGGCCTTTTGAGCCTGCCAGCTCAAAAGGCCTATTCCTCTTTCGCTTCTGCGAGTCTTGCTGGTCGATTTCGCCATCCATTGCGGTAGCGATGTAGATATTGCCCAGCTGCGTTCCGTCTTCCCGAAGCGCGCATGCGACACGATGAGTCCCTCTTCGCGCAGGCGATGTATTGCGCGGTCAACCGTTTTCAGACTAATTTGAAGCTTTGCCGCTAACGCTTGCTTAGTCTCGGAGCAACCATCAGCACCGCAAGCGGCGACAAACCTGAGCAGACGCAATTGGGAGTTGGTCAGCCTCCCCCTCTTCCCCCTTGGAAGCAAGGCCACCATCCACCTGATCCGTCATCGAACCCCTTCCGACGATTCGTTCGTCAACCATTATTTTGCATCGATTTTGCCCCAGCGTGCTACACGTAAGCAGATAAACGCTTTACAGATAGCAAGTTTATCGTTTGACAGAGACCGAATTTTATCCCACATATTACATCCGTCGCGTCAGTTGTAACGCGTTTGATGCCATATTGTGACGAAATGTAACATCTATGACCACCGAACCGATAATTTCGCGGCGAGGAAAACCGCAAAACGACAAGCTTCGCGCAGCGACCTGATGTCGCTAAAGCCATGAATAACCACACCCCAAAAGCACCGCGGAGCCGAGAAGAACGCAAAAAAAGCCGCCGCCCGACCGGTGCGCTGATTCGCGCTGTCAATCGAACGGCGGCTTTTGTGGCAAGTTAGTTCTGTGAGAGGGTTGGCGAAAACTCGCGGGGTTTCCCAACCGAAGCCCACAAAGGTTTCGACGCGGGAGCAGGCGGGGCCAACTGCAGCAAACAGGCCATAAGGCGCGGGGCTTCGTGCCTGCCGCGCCTTATGGCTCTCAACTACTTCCCCACCTGTGGAAACCCAACCCCTACGCGTGGGAACGCTTCGAGGAGAGCAGCAGCGCCAGGGCCAGGACGGCTACCACGCCGGCAGCGGCGGCAAGGGGCGATGGGGTCGGAAACATGGAACGCGGGGATGCCGATGAGCATGCCGACGAAGTACGGGACCAGCCACACCAGCCATACGCCGATGCTGAGCGTATGGAAGCCGCGGCGCGTCTTCTCGTTGCCGCGGAAGACGACGTAGGTGGCCCAGGCGGCATGGAACAGCATGAGCGCGATTGCCAGGAAGCCGGTGACCGGATGCAGCGGGGACATGGTGCCGCCGCTGTTCTGCGCCATGATGGACATCAAGCCGGTGCCTGTGGAGTCGCAGATCAGGCCGATCCAGAAGAACACCAGGTGAGAGCACTTAGCTCGCCCAAGCGGCGCTCAGAGAACACGCCGATGGTGTAGGCGACCAGCGCGAAGGAGATGACGGCGGAAGCGGTTGCAAGCATGGGGCTCATATTCAGACCTCCAAAATCGAGTGGGTTTGCGGGCTGCGCCCGATGGCGCGTTCGCTTTGACACCATTCATACTGAGGTCCGGCCATGTGAACATCAAAGGCATGATGTTCATTTCAGCACTACTGCGCGTTGTTTGCGTACAACGTGCGTTCTAACAGGCCAAACAACACTTTGCAGTTGCCGTTTTGGTGATGGAGGCTGCCCATGACGTTCTCGATGACGAACCTGCACACGCTTTCTGCATCGAACCCGTCGGGCAAATCGGCCGAGATTCGGACATCGTGCTCGTAGATCTGTACGAGGCCGTGGAGAATGTGCTCGATTTGCTGGGACTCGCGCAGGCGCGCGGCGGCCTTCTCGACGGCGGAAGCGCATCGATGCCGCGCAGCCAGCATTCGCGGAAGTGCGCGGTGGCGCCGCGCATGCTCGCGTGCATCTCGCGGCAATAGTCCACGAACCCGACCTGCGGGTCGATGTGGCAAAGCGCTCGTAGAACGCGTGCTTGAAGTACAGCTGAATGGTGGCGGTGGTCAGCTCGTCCTTCGCCGAGAAATGGCGGTACACCGTTCACGCTGACGCCCGTGGCGTTGGCAAGGCCGCGCACCGAAAGCGCCGACACCCCGTTTTTCTCTCCGCGATCTGATACGCGTTCTCCAGCAGTTCTTCCCGGGAAACAATGCTCTGAGCCATAAAAGCGCCCTCGCAATCGAACCATCGCACCTGCAAACCGGATGGGTTTCGGGAACCATGGTAACCCGATTCCGCAAAACTCTACGGCATCGTTACCTGTTCCATAGAGGCGGGCGGACACTTCGGGGACGCAGCATTATGTGTCAGGAATCGGAGGACGTCGCCACAGCGCAAACGCGAGGGAATGCGAGTGCGGTGACCGCACGCTAGGGGCGCCGACGTGAAAAATGAACGCCGCCTAGGAGGGGCAAAACCCGCAAAGGACCCAAAGCCCACACGACCGAAACCCGGACAGTTAATGCTACGTCCTGAAGTGTCCGGAAATGTGCCCGAACGCAAAACGGCCGGGAACGCAATGCGTCCCGGCCGTTAGGGAATCCCGCCCGAAGCGGGCGGAAAAAGCTACTTCAGGGTCACGTTCTGCATCATGGGAATGGCATCTTCCCAGGTGATGCCACTGTCGATGAACATGCGGACCGTGGTGCCGCACGGGGCCACGGTGAACATGTAGTACGTGCCGGTCTGGGTGTAGCGCGTCCAGGTGGCGCCGTTGATGTCCACCTCGTCGATCTCGCCCTTGCCGCCGAAGTTGCCCTGCAGCGGCTCGGCTTCCTTCTGCGGAGCGCGCGAGCACGTGCTGGTGCTGAAACGCTTCGTGGAGCCCTCGGGGTTGAACGTGGCGTCGCTGCTCTTCTCCTTGGTCTCGACGAGCAACCAGCCGTCGGCGGCCTTCACGCTATACGCAGCGTAGTTGACGCCGCCCTGGGCCTTGATGCCCTCGGCGGCCTCGACCGCGGCCTTATAGCCGTCGGTTTCCTTGCCGGTGGTGTCGAAGCGCATGGTGCGCGGGTCGGTGCCGCCCGTGGCGTTCTTTTGTCGAACTGACGGTGATCGGGCCGTAATAGTTGTCCTTAGTGGTCCAGAAGTAGATGAACTCGACGCTCTGACCAGGCTCGATCTTGGCGTTGGCGTCCATCTGCGCGCCTTCGCCCAGCTCAACGGCCTGCGTCTTGTGTCGGCGTTGAGACGCTGGTCGCCGGAGGCGTCGAACACCGCATCGCCCGCGTCGAAGGTGCCGACGGCGGCACGCGCGCTGAACGCGGAAGGCGTCTTTGCGGACTCGTTGTTGTTCGTGATCTTCACGCGCAGCCAGAAGCCGTCCTGCCGCCTCGGCGGCACCGCGGTAGTACGAGCCATCGCCGACGGACTCGATGGTGAAGCCCGCGACCTCAGCGGTCTGCACGCCGTTAGCCGTCTGACCTGCGGGCGCGTTGCTGTCCGAGCCGCCCTGGCCGCCCTCGGTGCCGCCGCAGCCGGCCATCGTGCACGCAAGCGCCGCCGACAACGCGATGGCCGGCACCCCGAACGCAACCTTCCTCATCATCATGGGTCTCATCATCTTCATCACTCCCTTTCGCATCGCAGATCACAAGCCGCTCCCCCTCCGGCGCCGCACGCGCCGAAGCCGGCTTCTAAGGCAATTGTGCCGCGCGAAAAAGCGCCCGCGAAGCCACCCGCGGCCCAAAAAGCAAGCACCCCCACGCGCCACACGGCCAAGATAGGGAGCGCTAATGCGACGGATGGGTGCGAGAGAGAGGAGCGCAAACGGGTCGGGAAGCGAAGGAGCGAAGAAGGGAAAGCTGCCATATTTGCGAAAGGACGCTTCCGACCGCAAGGGCCAGCCCAAGTCTGCGACTACAATAATGCTGCAAACCAACAGGCACGGAAGAGGGCGCATGACATCGTTCGAGCAAGCGAAAGAAGTGTTGAAGCGCTGCTTCGGGCACGACAGGTTCCGCCCGGAGCAGGAAAGGGCCATCAGGTCCATCATGGGGAAGCGGGACGCTGGCCGTCATGTCCACCGGGGCGGGCAAATCGCTGATCTACCAGGTGCCCGCCGTTGCGCTCGGCGGCACCAACCATCGTGGTATCTCCCCCTGGTCTCGCTCATGAGCGACCAGGTGAGGAAGCTCGTTGAGCTGGGCCTGCATCCCGCTTTCCTTAACAACATGCTCAGCCTTCGGGCACAGGAAAAAGTTCGAACCGCATCAAAGCGGCGAGTTTCAGATCCTGTACGTTGCGCCGGGCGTTTGTCGAACCCAGCTTTCCTGGTCGGCCATCGAGGATCTCGCAATCCCCCTTGTCGCCGTCGACGGGCCCATTGCATCAGCGAATGGGGCCACGACTTCGCGGCGACTACCGCAGATCAGCGCGTTCATCGAGCGGTTCGACCGGCGCCCGACCGTGGTCGCGCTGACGGCGACGGCGACCCCGAGTCACAAGGACATTGCCGGAGGTCCCTTGGCCTGCAAAACCCCTTGGAGATAGTCTCCTCGTTCGACCGCGACAACCTCGCTCTCCGTTGTGCACATGCCCCACGACGAGCGCGAATCGTGGTGCGTACGGGCCGCGCGTTCGAGGGAAGCAGAGTGCGGCATCTTCTATTGCGTCACGATTTCCGGAAACCGAGCGGATCCACAACGCTCAGACGAGCAGGCGTGCCCGCCGCGCTCTACCACGGCAAGCTAGGCAACGACGAGAAGAGGGCGGCGCAAAGAGGCGTTCATGTCGGGGCGGGCGCCGGTGATGGTCGCGACGTCGGGATTCGGCATGGGCATCGACAAGCCCGATGTACGCTACGTGGTCTGCTGCGGCATGCCGCTTTCGGTCGAAGCTACTATCAACAGATCGGCCGCGCGGGGCGCGACGGAAAAGCCCGCCGACACGATCATGCTGTGGGACGAGCAGGACCTGCAAACCGCTTTGTTCATGGCGGAAGCGGGCGGCGAAGGCCAAAACGACCCGCAACGTTCCAGGCAAAGCTCGCCTTCGACATGCGGGATTTCTGCAGGGACGAAAACACCTGCCGGCGTGATCTCATTTTGCGTTATTTCGGCGAGAAACCCCTGATGACGGAGGGTGCGGAAGATGCGACAACTGCGCGGCGCCCGTCGACGGCATCGTGCGCGCCGGGACACAAAGGCCGCTGACGGACGAGCGCGCGTTTTCGTTAGCCTCAAGAGCGCATGCGCCGCGGTATCGGAAAGCGGTGGCGCCGGCGGGGCCCTGACTGAACGCGCGTTGCGCGGCATCTGCCGCAAAAAGCCCCGGAAACGCGACAGCTTCTGCGGAATGACAGGATGACCGCAAAAGCCGCGCAGGCGTAGACGGATCCTCGCTGTCGTCGAAACGGGCGAGGGTCCCGCTTCCGTCAACCGCTCGAAATGCCCGATGTGCCTGGTGGCTGAGCGACGCCCTGGCCGCGACGATTCGAGCACTCGGCAGCGAAAGCGCGCAGGGCGATCGTCCTCAGAGTAGCGTGCGGGGCTTGGGAGCCCGGGGCCAAAGCCGACCCGTACGAGAGCCTGCCATGCTGGGATCCGCCGGCCCCGACCGCCAGCAAAGCGAAGCACGCCTAGACGCGCTCATAGCCTGCGGGATCGTGGGGCAAAAGCCTGGGGAGAAGTGCCTTCGTGATGGTGGTGAGCTAGAGGAGGGAGGTCCTTGGCTTTCAAACGCGACTCGAGGCTTACAATAGTGCCGTCAGCTAACAGGCGCGAAAAGAGGCCCAACATGGCGAAAACGACTCGATACGATGCGCCCATAACGCTAACCAAAAAGGCAGAAGCAGCTACTT
>VOFE01000400.1_pt1 | contig 36001 bp, 56 predicted proteins | sample 5384071 | NCBI WGS metagenome assembly VOFE01 (sample SAMN12384724, study PRJNA508395) | human gut metagenome | isolation source: healthy gut D | host: Homo sapiens
AAATACTTCGATCATCGCCACGCTGCGGCTGACCAGGTTGCCCAAGTCGTTCGCCAAATCGGCGTTGATGCGCTTAATCAGCGCTTCATTGAGAACTCGCCGTCTGCGCCGAAGGGCATTTCGCGCATGAGGAAATAGCGCACCGCGTCAGACGAATACCGCTCGCAGAGCTTCACCGGGTCAACGACGTTACCCTTGGATTTGCTCATCTTGCCGCCGCCCATGACCAGCCATCCGTGGCCAAACACCTGCTTGGGCAGCGGAAGGCCGAGCGCATGCAGCATAATCGGCCAGATGATCGTGTGGAAACGCACGATTTCCCTTGCCAACCAGATGGATATCGGCCGGCCAATACTTCTGGAACAGCGAATCGTCATCCGAACCGTAGCCCAGCGCGTTGATGTAATTGGTCAGCGCATCCACCCAGACATAAACGGTGTGCTTCGGATCGAAGTCCACCGGAATTCCCCACTTGAGCGACGTGCGCGAAACGCACAGATCCTGCAAGCCGGGGATCAGGAAGTTATTGAGCATTTCAGCCGTGCGCGTCGGAGGCTGAATGAAATCGGGATGGGTCTTGATGTAATCAATCAGCCAATCCTGATACTTCGAAAGGCGGAAGAAATAGCTTTCCTCGCGGGTCTTTTTCCACCGGGCGGCCGCAGTCGGGGCAGCAGCCGTCCTTGAGCTGAAGTCCGTCCAGAAGGATTCGCACGGGGTGCAATACCAGCCCTCGTATTCGCTCTTATAGATATCTCCCTGGTCGTGCAGTTTGCGGAAAATCTGCTGCACAGACTTCACATGGCGCTCATCCGTCGTGCGGATGAAGTCGCTATAGTCGATATCCATCAGCTTCCAGAGCTTTTTTGATGCCGTCTACAATGTGATCCACGTATTCCTTCGGGGTCACGCCAGCCTCGCGCGCCTTGCGCTCGATCTTCTGGCCATGCTCATCCGTGCCGGTCAGGAAGAACACATCGTAGCCCGTCATCTTCTTTGAATCGAGCCATCGTGTCCGCCGCAGTGGAACAATAGCTATGGCCGATATGCAGATTATCGCTCGGATAATAAATCGGCGTTGTGATGTAGAACGTTGGTTTTTTCGCTCATCCTCATCTCCTTCAAAAACGCCCCCGCATGCGCGAGGGGCGATTGCTTATGCAATCAACCCTTGACAGGGCCGCACCAATCGCAATCGCATGGCGGCATTACTTATTCATTATATGGAAAAAGGCCGATTTGTCAAGCAAAAATCACATTTCGGACAGATATCGCTGCCAGACGATACGCGCCACATTGCCGCTTGCATCAAGTAATAAGAAAGCTCGACAAAAATCGTCGCTTTTCATCCACCGGGTCGTAATAATGAATCACATAGGTGCCGTCCCCATTGTTGCGATAGGTGCCAAACTGCGTGTTGGCAGAGTTGTAATTGTACAACAGCCGGTTTCCCTCTTTATCCAGCGCAGCCTGCCCCAAATCGCGGAATTTACCGAGCACTTCGTCGCTGCTCATGCCGACCTTGGTGGAACGCGGTCCGGTCATTTTGCTGCTTGTCGTGTCCAGCGCATAAAGCACCGGCGTACTGCCCGCCTTTTGATGCAGAACCGCGCCGTTCCCCACTCGTATACCGCTTCATAGCTCTCCATATCCGGGCTGTACCATTCCTCCTCCGGCAGCATCTCAGCTGCTCGGCGTTCCCCATGCCTTCGTGAACGCGGTGTATCCCGTCTTGTAGAGCGTCAGATTTTTGAACGTATCCTCTGATGTGAACATTCGCTTGAGGTTGCCCTCCACATCGTAGGTCACGTTCATTTCATAGCTGACCTTTCCGTTTGCCGCCACCGCGATGGCGCGCAGGGTGCTTTTGCCCGTCGGAAGCTGAATGGGTTCCGCGTCGTTATACAGGGTCGATTCCGTCGTAGCCTGCCGACCGTCGATGGTATAATAAATCGCGACAATCGGCGATGCATTCTTTGTCGTCCCTCATCACCCGGCCGCAGGCTGACCTTCGGCGCTTTTTTTGTATTTGCCGGATGCATAGTTGGCTTTCGGCGCGGCCGGGGTCGGAATGATGACGGTATAATCTGCCGAAACCTGATCGCTCGGCGTTCCGTTTTCCGTAAAGCCGATGGCCTTGATAGTCATCTTGCCTTCGGCCACATGCAGGCTTGTCCCTTCCGTGTATATCAGGCCGGATTCGGAGGGATCAGTGCCATCCGTGGTATAATACACTGTCTCCCTCCGGGATGCTGATGGTCACGTCAAGCTCCTCGGTATATCGCCCTGCTGTTTTAGAAAGCACCGGCGCGGTCGGCGTATTCGCGCAGCATCACATCAAACTCCTGCGTGCTGTTGGCCTTTTCCGCCGCCTGCCTCATCAGTGCAAGCGCCTCGGCGTTATAGCCCTCATCCTGATAGATCTTAATCAGGTTTCGGTATGCGCTCGGATGCGCGGGGGCGCGATATCGTTAATCAGAGATTCATAAATCGCCTTGGCTTCATCAATGCGGTCAAGCTCCGTATAGGCCTGCGCCATCAGAATGAGCGCATCGACGTTTTTCCGGCTCGCGGTCAATCGCAATTTGCAGCGTCTGAATGGCGCGAGTGTAATACGCCTGATCCAGCAGTTCCTTGCCCAGCGTAACATAGGCGTCCGTTCTGGCGATGCTCCATCCCCACTGCGCCATCAGTTGCTGGCCGCTTTCGGTTTTCAGCAGCATACCCCCTGCCGAACCGACAAAGAGCAACAATAGCAGAATCAGTACCATGATGCGGAGCAGCTTTCTGTGCGACCGCTGATAGATCGGCGGATTCATGACTTCCGGCTTTGCATCGACCTTTTTCTCCGCAGGTTGTCCGGCGCGTGGCGGACATGCCGCACCTTTACCTGTTCATAGGCTTTCTGTTTTTCCAGCCCGATGGGCACCTTGCTCCCCCGATCCCGTTTGGGCGTGTGTTTTTGCTGTTCAGAAATCCGTTTCGGGGGTGGACACCGTGCCGATGTTCTGCGTTCTCGTCTGTTCTCTCTTGTGCGCGGATTCAGCTTCGGGCGTTACCCGACGCGCCACATGTGCGCGCGGCCTTTCCGATTCAACGTCGGCTTCTGCCTGTCTGCGCCTGTATGCGCGCTGTACAGCGTTACAGCCGGGCACACGCGCGCCGTATCCGGCAGTTCACGACCACAATTTGGACAAATCACGAAAGCAGCTCCTCCTTTAAGGACAAAACATGCGCGTTCAGGCCGTTACACCTGCTTGAGAGATTCATAATACGGATCACCGGCAAATTCGCGCTCCGGCGGACGCTCGCCGCCCAGCGCCTCAATGGCGTTAACGACTTCCACATAATCCAGATAATTGATATCCGGGCTTTGCGCGGCTTCCTTTGAGCATCGGAATCGCGCGTTCGTCGCCCAGCTTTGCCAAATAGGAGGCAAACAGCGCGCGCCGCTCGTCTCGCGTAACAAAGCGCTCGATCATCAGCTCATAAATGCGCTCGTCGCCTGGATAATTGCTCAAAACATCCGCAAAATATCGCGTCCAGTCTGCCCAGCGCCGGAAAGAGCGGCCAGAATCGGCTCGACAACCGATTCACCCATGCTCATCAGCGCCTCGGCACAGAGATCGCCCTTGTCGCTCGGCTCTTCCAGTGAAGCGATAAAATCAATGTAGCGCTGCATCGGCGCTTTGCTTTCCATCTCGCGGAGCAATGAAATGGCCGTCATCTGCGTTTCTTCCGGCAAATCATCGCGGGCTATCAACGCCAGCAGGCTCTTTTTCGGCCGGGTCGCCCAGCGCCGTCACCCGCTCCAGCAGAAGATCCGGCACCGCTACTCCCTGCGCAATATAATCGCAGAGCCAGTTGACAAGCATATCGGCGTTGTCAAACTGCTCAAAATAATCCTGCGGCGCAACGCCATCCAGAAAATCAGCCGGTTTTTGAGAAATTCCAAATAGACGTCGGGCATCATGTCTTCGATCACATCCATGTCATCCTTGTATTTCTCGCTGTTTTCCTTCATCCATTCGGCCATATAGCGCTCAAAAGGCGCGATCAAAGTTGATGCATTTCATCATCGACACTCCCTTTGTGTTGTTTTTCCGCCTGCTTTCGAACCGCCCGCAGAATTCTGTTTGCTTTCGTCCGGCAAAGTCTGGGCGATACGCCGTATTTGGCTGCAATTCGGTTCAAACCGACCTTTCTGCCGGATAGTCGGTGAAACAGATACTCCAGCGCCGCCGCGTAGGCAGGCTGTTCGCGTCTCTTCGGCACACCGTTTTGCTCCAGAAACGCGATGTACATCGGCAGCAGCATTTTCGGTGCCTGCGGAAAATCGGGCGCCAGCGCGTCGCAAGCCGCTTGCACAACCGTTCGCGCCGCCTCTCCATCCATCGTCCGCCCGGACAAAGCGTCTTGCCGCAAGGCGAACATAACGCCCGCCGATATCCACGTCATACGGTTGAAACCCGCGCGAAGCCGTCAGCGCCTGAAGAATCGCCCGCTTCACACCGTCGCTCACCTGCGGATCGGTCAGCGCATCCAGCAGCATCAAGCGCCTCCGGCGTTTCAATGCGCTCATCAGCATCAGCGCAAGCAGCGCCGTATTGGTTCCGGCGACGGCCGAGCGCAGCGCCCACGCGCTCAATTCGTACAGTTCCCGCGTTCCCTGCAGCTGCGTTTCCGCCATCGCGGAAATGATGCGCACGGCGCGGTTGACCGCCCCTCCGGCGGGCATCCAGCCCCAGCGTCAGCCGCCCTTCCGGCGGCTGCTCGTTTCTGGCCATCGCGTAATACGCCTGACAAACCGTATCCTCCGGCAGCAGGACGCAGAGACGGCCAAAGACGCGCGCTTCGCCTCATCGAACCGGCGCAGGTTCATCAGCGCACAGCCTCGGAGCATCATGCCTCGCATGCAGTATGGATCGCGCCGAAGCAGCGAGCGCGTCAGCCTGAGCGTCAGGCCGTCTTCTCCGTGCTTAGCAGATTCAACGGCCACGTTCAGCCGTTCATCCACGCTTTGCGCTCGCAGCACCGCGATATGCAGCATGCGGCGCGCCTGTTCCATCTTTCCCGCCGTATACAGCACATCGATCAGCACGCAAAGCGTCTGCACTCTAGCGGGTGCAAGCGCATGCGCCTGCTCAGCGTGGGTCTGCGCCTCATCCAGCCGCCCGAGAATCAGCTCACAGCAGGCGAGCAGCGTCAGCCTCTGCGCGTTTTCCCATAGATCAATGGCATGCAGCATCGTCCGACGCGCCGCATAAACCCGTCCTTCCTGCAAAGCGCTCTACGGCGCGACGTTCCAACATCTTCGCGCGTTCCCGCCGCGTTTGCGGCGCGGGCTTTTCAAGCGCCTGCCTGAGCTGCTGACCCAGCAGCGCGACCAAATCCGGGGATACGTGGCGGCGGTCGCTCTTTTCAAACTGCTCGAAATACGAAGCCGCACGCATCAGCTCTGCGCGCTGCGCCGCTGAAAGCGCCAACTGGAACAGCGCTTCTGCCCGGTATTCGCCTTTCATGCGCGCCACACGCAGATATGCCCGCGCCGCCTCTTCCTCGCAGCCCATTTCGTCATACGTCTGCGCAAGCTCTCGTTCAAGCGCTTCGCCCGTTCCGTATTGCTCCCGCGTTTTTGCCAGCAGTGCCATGGCTCGTCATATCGCCCGGCGAGGCGGTGCTTCCGCGCGCGGCTGATCCAATATTCACTTGTGCGCGCCATGGAAACCACCTGGTCATGACACCCCTCCTGCTCACTCGTCTCCGCCATTCTCCTTGTTCGCCTGCGCCAGCAGCGTCTCAAGCTCCTCGCCACTGAAACGGTAGTGCTTGCGGCAGAAGTGGCACTCCACCTCGCAGCCGTTTTGCTTTTTCGATCATGTCGCGGATTTCATTTTCGCCCATCGACAACAGCACACGCTCGATATATTCGCGCGAACAGTCGCATTGCAGCCGCAGCGGCATTTCCTCCAGAATTTCTGGGTTCAGACCGCGGAAGCAGCCCTCGACGATCTCTCCTCCAGCGTCATCTCAGAAAGGAGCTGGGAAATCGAACTGAACAACTCCGCGCGGATTTCCAGCGTCAAGCAGTTCCTCCGAGCAATCCGGCATAGCCTGAATCAAAATACCGCCGGAGGAAATGATATTTTCGCCCACCAGTGTGCCCAGCGCGCACAGGGAAGGCGTCTGTTCGGATTCCAGATAATACATGGCGAAATCCTCGGCAATTTCGCCAGAAACCAGTGCCACACGGCCGACATACGGCTCGCCGAAACCAAACGAACGCATGACGGTCAACTGGCCGTCCTTGCCCAGCGCGCCGCCGACGTTCAGCTTACCGTTTTCCTTGAGCGGCAGCTCAACCTCCGGGTGTTCGATGGTCACCTTCACCGTGCCGTCCGGCCTGCAATCGCGCAGATCGGACCGGCAGGACCGCCGCCGTTGATCGTCGCCGTAATCCGGTCGCCCTCGCTCTTGAGGTTTGCACCCCATGATTGCCGTCGCGGCCAGCATGCGCCCCATCGCGGCGCTGCACGTGTTGCTCGCGTTGTGGATGTCGCGCGCCTGCTGCGCCAACTCGGTCGTATCGCAATAAAACACGCGCGCCTGACCGCCCATCAGCGTCAGCCGCAGCATTCTGGATTTCTTCTGTTCCATATCGTTGATTCCTCCGAATTATCCGTTTATTTCAGGTTTTTTGCTGTGATGTGGATGCGTAAATCGTCTTTTTCGGCGCGTCCATCCGCATTTCGCCGTAGGTGCGTACATCCTCAAAGCCAGCCTCGGCAAGCCATTGCGTCAGCTCCCGCTTCGCTGTGTGCGCGCTGATGATGCTGCTCACGGAAGCGTCGGTAGCGCCCATCCTCCGCGAACGAAGAACGTCACATCCATGGCAAGCAGATGCTCACCTGTCTGATTGAGCTTATTCTGCCAGAGCACCGCCGCGCCGTCTCTCTCTCGCCGAAAAAAGCGTCGCCCATGACGTCCTCCAGCTTATGCCGGGTCGAACAATCAGCACAGCGCGCCGCCCGGCAGCAAATTGCGATACGCCGCGCTGAAAAACGCGCGCACATCCTCCGGCGTTGTCAGGTAGTTTACGCCGTCGCAGGTCGCCAGCACAGCGCCGACGCGGCGCGGAAGGGTCAATTTCTTCATGTCCTGCCGAACAAACGCGGCCTCCACACCGTAATCGCGCTTTTTTTCCGCCTGTCGCAACATCGCGGCGGATAAATCCACGCCCGTCATCGCCATGCCGCTTTGCGCCAGACGCACAGTCAGGCTGCCCGTTCCGCAGGCGCATTCGGCCGCACGCCGGGGCAGCTCGCCCGTCGCAAGGCGAATCAGCCGCAGATAGTGTCGGCTCCATTCGTCGTAATCAAAATCATCCATCAGCGTATCGTATACGCTTGCAAAATCATCGTACATCACTTTTTCTACTCTCTGTTTTTGTGTGCAAGCAGCCCGCCGATCCGACCGCTTTCCTTCGCGGTCAGCCCGGCCCAGCCGACCTCCAGCACCCGTTCAAGCAGGCCTGCCTCCTGCGCCGCGCGATATTTATCGCGCTCGCGCTGAGTTGGCGGTGTAAATCCCTTCATTCCTTCACCTCCCTGGCCTCATTGTGGCCGCAAAGGCGTCGTTTCATGTGGATTTACTCGTCTTCTTCGTCCTCATCATCCTCGTCAAGCAGCTCGTCGTCCTCGCTTTGCGGGCGCAGACCCTGCCCGACTTGCGCCCCTTCAATGTGCGGGTTGAGATACTTGTCAAAACACGCCGTTGGCAAACGACGCATACACCAGACGGGACAGCGCAAAGCCGAACAGCAGATAATACAGCGAAACGATCATCAGCACGATGCCGTTTCCTGCGTAAAATCAGCAGCGCAATAACCGGAACAGCAGTAATGAGCCGCGCCAGCAGCATTTGCGGAAAACGCGCCGCGCGCCCATCAAAAACGCATTTTTGATCAGGTTCTTAAAGCTCAGCTCGTAGCCGACCATCATCGGATAGAGCAGCGGAAGCATGACAATGTAAATCAGCGTGGCGGAAAGCACAAGCATCAGCGGCGCAAACATGACTGCGCTGCCCTTTGTCATCTCGCCGTAATACGAAACCGCCGTATACGCCACAAGCGGCACAACGGAGGTCAGCGCGGAAACACCCAGCGCCTGCTTCCAGTTGGACTTGAACGCATCCTTGAAATCCGAAAACAGAAACGCATGCTGATCGCGCGCCCAATTGCGCATTACATACGCCGCGCCCGCCGACGACGGGCCTGTGATAGCGATGCACGGAATGAGGCCGATCAGCCACATCATCAGATAGCCGGAAATCGCGCTCAGCAGCTCCGCCGCGCCGTCCGCATGTGAAAGCACCGTCTCGGTGTCGATGCTCTGCACCGCCGCCAGATTGATATATGTCCACAGTAAGAACGGAATCCAGAAGATCAACTGCATCAGATTGACCTTAATCAAATCAAAGACGTGATCCTTAAAGCACCATGAAGAACAGCGAAATGCGGTTTTTCGGCATATCCATCTCGCTGTAATCCCGTTTGCCCGCTTTACCGTAGTATAATCTGTCAAACAAGCCCATTTTCTTTATCCTTTCTGGCGGTCAAGCCGATAAACAGCGCGAGGCCGGTAATCAGCGCGCGCTCGTCAAAATCAAACGTATCCGCATGCAGCGGACTCCGGTGTTCTTCATCCATGCAGCCGCAGAAGACGAATACGCCCGGTACGTTCAACTGGTAATAGGCAAATCTTCTGCGATCATGCGCGGCTTTTCCGTCACAAAGCGATCGCCCAGCAGCTCGCGGACGCGCTCCACCTCCGTCGGGTCATTCTCTACGCACGGATAAACACACGCTTGAACATCTCGGTTTTTGTGCCGAATGCCGCGTCCACACTCGCCATGTCCTGAAGGATTTTTTCTTCCAGCTTCGCATAAACGGCGTTGGAAAACGTGCGGATGATTCCTTCCATCTTCGCTTCCTCAGCGAGAATATTGCGCTGGTGCCCCGCCTCAACGCGGCCAATGGTCAGCAGCGCAGGCTGCGCCGGATCAATGCTGCGCGCGACGGTCGTTTGCAGCAGCGTCAGCAGATGCGCCATCGCCATCACCGCATCGCGCCCGAGATGCGGCATTGCGCCATGCGACGCGAGCCCGTGAATGACAATATCCATTTCGCACGTCTGCGCCATCATCGGCCCCGCGCAGGCGGAAATCCTGCCAATCGGCATCCGGCATCATATGCATGCCATAGACGACCTCAACGTGCGGGTTTTCCAGCGCGCCTTCCTCGATCATGTTCTTCGCGCCGCCGATGGTTTCCGCCGCAGGCTGAAAAAGAAGCACTACGTCGTCGCGCAGGCTCGCCCTGTGTTCGCTGAGCCACTGTGCAAACGTCAGCAGATTGGCCATGTGTCCGTCGTGGCCGCAGGCATGCATCTTTCCCGGATGTCGCGAAGCAAACGCGCACCCTGTTTTTTCGAAATCGGAAGCGCGTCTATATCCGACCGGAAAGCGATCACGCGCCCCGTCCGTCCCCGCGAAACACGGCGCGAATCCCCGTCTCCGCATACGTCTTCAACTCGTCCGGCGCAAGCGCGCGAAGCCGCTCCATCAGATACGCATGCGTTTCATGCTCTTCGTATCCCACCTCGGGAATTTGATGCAGCGCGCGTCGATGCGCGCGCAGTTGATTCTCGTATCGGCTCGCCTCTTTTTCAAGGGCGCTAAAATCCATGTTCGACTCCTCGCTTTCCGTTCTCTTCATTTTTAACATCCACTTTCTCGAGTTTATATTTTAGCATAATTGCGGCAAAATGAAAAGCAGGGGCGCACATTTCCTCCGCATGCAGCGTATTTTTTATCAGGGCGGTCAGCCGATACGCCCAAATTCTGCCATGGCAGGGTTGACAAAGCGCCGCTTATGGTGCTATGATGAGCAGGTCATTCCTTTTTTCTCGTTTTTACGGGATGTATTGCTGTTTTTGAAAGGATGGATTCGTCATGGAGCGTAAATGGCGTGTTGCCGTTGTCGGCGCCACCGGCATGGTGGGGCAACGTTTTGTTTCTCTTCTGGCCGATCACCCGTGGTTTGAAATTGCCGTCGTCGCCGCTTCCGCACACAGCGCCGGGAAAACGTATGAAGAAGCCGTTTCCGACCGCTGGGCGTTTGATTGGCCGATTCCGCAAAACGTCCGTCCGCTTGTCGTGCGCGACGCCTCCGATGTGGCGGCTGTCACCGGTGAGGTCGATTTCGTCTTCTGCGCCGTAGATATGAAGAAAGATGAAATCCGCGCGCTGGAGGACGCCTATGCCAGGAGCGAAACGCCCGTCGTTTCCAACAATTCCGCTCACCGCGGCACGCCGGATGTGCCGATGATCGTGCCGGAACTGAACCCGCAGCACGCCGATGTGATCGAATACCAGCGCAGGCGGCTGGGTACAAAGGTCGGCTTCGTCACCGTCAAGCCCAACTGCTCCATTCAAAGCTATGTGCCGGCGCTGACGGCGCTGTATGATCTCAAGCCCACGCGCGTGGTTGTTTCCACCTATCAGGCGATTTCCGGTGCCGGAAAGACCTTTAAGGACTGGCCGGAAATGGTGGATAACGTCATCCCCTTCATCGGCGGCGAGGAAGAAAAAAGCGAGCAGGAGCCGCTTAAAATCTGGGGTCATTTGGAAAACGGTGTGATCGTGCCCGCAAAGCGCCGGTTATCAGCGCGCACTGCGTCCGCGTCGCCGTGGCGGACGGCCATCTGGCGACCTGCTGGGCGAGCTTTGAAAAGCCCGCAACGAAGGAAGAAATCATCGAGCGCTGGCGCGCCTTCGAAGGCTTGCCGCAAAAATGAATCTGCCGAGCGCCCCGCATCCGTTCCTTCATTATTTTGAAGAGGACAATATGCCGCAGACCCGTCTTGACCGCGATTTTGAGCGCGGCATGGGCATTTCGCTCGGTCGTCTGCGCGGGGATTCGCTGTTCGACTGGCGCTTCGTCGGCCTTTCTCACAACACGCTGCGCGGCGCGGCGGCGCTGTACTGATTGCCGAGCTGCTCTGCGCGCAGGGCTACATTCCGAAAAAATAAGGACTTTGGTAATTGTTCCGCACCACAAACGCGCGTTGGTGCGTCGCCCGCTTTACAAAACAATACGCATGGTTTTTGCCGCTTTGGAAGACACTGAGGATGCAGTTGTTTGCCAAGGCGGCTTTTTCTCTGTCTTTGAAACGTCGGGAGGTATGCCTGATGAATTTTCCTCTGTTTACCGGCTGCGCCACCGCGCTGATTACGCCGTTTTTACCGGATGGCAAGTTGGATGAGCCCGCGCTTCGCCGCCTGCTCGCATTGCAAACGGCGGCGAAGATAGACGCGCTTGTTCTGCTGGGCACAACCGGCGAGCCCTGCACGCTTTCGATGGATTAGCGCGAACGCATCATTGAAATCGGCCTTGAATGTACGGGCGGCTCGATCCCCGTCATCGTCGGCACCGGCTCAATGACACGCGTCGCGCCATCGAATATGCCCGTCAGGCGCAAAGGCTCGGCGCTGCCGGTCAGCTCAGCGTCACGCCGTATTACAACAAAACCACGCAGTCCGGCCTGATTCGGCACTATCGCGCGATTCTCGACGCCTGCCCCCTGCCGATGATCCTCTACAATGTACCAGGGCGTACCGGCATGGGGCTCAGCGCCGATACCGCCGCTGCTCTGAGCCGCCATTCCTCCGTCGTCGGGCTCAAGGAAGCCAGCGGAAACTCGACATTGACCAGTGAAATTCTGGAAAAAACGCGTGGCGAACTGCCGATCTACTGCGGCAACGACGACCAGATTCTCCCGATGATGGCGCAGGGAAGCTGCGGCGCAATCAGCGTCGTTTCCAACATTCTGCCCGATAAAACGCGCGCGCTGACCCGTGCCTGTCTTGAGCGGCGCATGGATGACGCGCAGGCGCTCCAGCTTGAGCTGATGCCGTTGATTCGCGCGCTGTTCCTACAGGTCAGCCCGATTCCTGTCAAAGCGGCGCTCGCCATGATGGGGCAGATTCACGACGAGCTGCGTCTGCCGCTTACGCAGATGGATGAACCGCATCGCAGTCGGTTGAAGCAGGCGCTGCTCGATGCCCATTTGCTTTCATAGGCAATGCAAAAGCCGGACGATTTTGTGTCGTCCGGCTCTATTTTTATAGGAGATTACATGCCGCCGCGGGTGTAGTTCGGCGCTTCTTTGGTGATGTTGATGTCGTGCGGATGGCTCTCTACCAGACCCGCGTTGGTGATGCGGATGAAATCCGCGTCATGGCGCAGGGATTCGATATCCGGCGTTCCGCAGTAGCCCATGCCGGAGCGCAGGCCGCCCAGAAGCTGGAAGATGGTGTCGCTCAGCGCGCCTGGATAGGCCACGCGGCCTTCAACGCCTTCGGGCACGAGCTTCTTCGCATCCTCCTGGAAGTAGCGATCCTTGCTGCCCTTCTCCATCGCCGCGAGGGAACCCATGCCGCGATAGACCTTGAACTGACGACCCTGATAGATTTCCAGCGCGCCCGGCGCTTCCTCGGTGCCCGCCAGCAGGCTGCCCAGCATGACGGCGGAACCGCCCGCCGCAATCGCCTTCACCACGTCGCCGGAATACTTGATGCCGCCGTCGGCGATGATGCGCTTGCCCATCTTCTTCGGCCTCAGCGCAATCGCTGATCGCCGTCACCTGCGGCACGCCGATACCTGCAACCACGCGGGTGGTGCAGATGGAACCCGGGCCGATGCCAACCTTTACGCAATCCGCACCCGCCTCGAACAGCGCGCGCGTCGCGGCGGCCGTCGCCACGTTGCCCGCAACAAGCTGAACGCTCGGGAACGTCGCGCGGATCTTCTCGATCTGGCGGAGCACGCCGGCGCTGTGGCCGTGCGCCGTATCAATGCAGATGATATCCACGCCCGCTGCAATCAGCGCCGGGATGCGCTCGAACACATCATGGCTCACACCAACCGCCGCGCCGCAGAGCAGGCGGCCGGAGGCGTCCTTCGCGGAATTCGGATACTTCTGCGCCTTCTGAATATCCTTGATGGTAATCAGGCCACGCAGATGACCCTCTTCATCCACCAGCGGGAGCTTCTCGATGCGATGCTTGGCCAGAATCTGGCGCGCCTGCTCGTGGGTCGTGCCCACCGGCGCGGTGATCAGATTCTCGCTCGTCATGACCTCGTAGATCGGGCGGGAATAGTTGGTTTCAAAGCGGAGATCGCGGTTGGTCAGAATGCCGACCAGCTTGCCCGCCTCATCGGTAATCGGCACGCCGGAAATGCGGTAGCGCGCCATCAGCTCTTCCGCGTCGGAAACAAGGTTGTTCGGGCCGAGGTGGAACGGATCGGAAATAACGCCGTTCTCCGAGCGCTTCACGCGGTCAACCTCCTGCGCCTGCTGCTCGATGGACATGTTCTTGTGGATGATGCCCAGACCGCCTTCGCGCGCCATGGCGATGGCCGTCTTGGACTCCGTCACCGTATCCATGGCCGCAGACAGGAACGGGATATTCAGCTTGATCTTATCGGTCAAATACGTTTCCAGCTTTACTTCCTTGGGCAGCACCTCGCTGCGGCGCGGAACCAGCAGAACATCATCAAAAAGTCAGTCCCTCACGAATCACTTTCGGCAGCATGCTTTCTTCCTCCTGTTGTCTTCCCTGAACTGTGCGGGCTTTTGAAGCAAAATGTTCGGAAAAGCCACTCAAAAATGGGATTTGAACTATTATAAACGGCTCGCGTCCTCTTGTCAAGGCCGCGAGCCGCCATAAGTCATCGAACTATTTTGTTGAATTTGCTTTGATTCCGAGTTTTTCATCAAATCGACGGCGTACCAAATCAGCGCAACCATCGACAGCGCGACGGAAATCCACAGCAGCGTATCGGCAATCTGCGTCAGCGCCAGAAAAACGCGCGATGATGGACAGCACGAATACCACCGTCGTCACCTTGCCGATGGCAGCGCGTAGACAACGACGCCACGCTTGAGCGCCACGCCGCCGCCAATCACCATCGTCACTTCTTTGACGAGGATGATGGCCAGCACCCAGAGCGGAATCTGCCCGTCGGAAACAAACAGGCCGAGCAGCGTCACCAGAGACAGCTTATCTGCCAGCGGATCAAGCAGCTTGCCCAGCGCGGTGATCTGGTTGAACTTGCGGGCGATAATGCCGTCCAGCGCGTCGGTCAGCATCGCGGCCAGATAAGCGATCAGCGCGCCGGTCGCGTCCCCGATCATGAACCGCCAGACGACGACGGGCAGAAGCAAAATCCGCACCACCGTCAGGACGTTCGGAATGTTGATGATTTGATCCTGTTTAATATGCTCCACGGCATGTCCCTTCTTCCTGCTGTCTCAGTATACCATAAAAACGGTGCCGTGTGCCGTTGCCCAGACAACTTTTTAACGTATGGAAAATTGCGTAAAACCGCCCGCGTGAGCAAGGCCTTGATGCTTTGCAGACTTCGGCGGAGGCGAAAGCCGTTCTTTGTTTACGCCTGCATGAGGCGCGGCGCGCTGCTGCGCGGCGATTTCGCTTTCGATATAATCGTCGTAGCTCTCGGCGATCGACAAGGCCGCCGGGCAGAATCTCCATGATGCGGTTGGCGACGGTCTGAATACATTCGTGATCCTGCGTTGCAAAGAGCATCGAGCCGGTAAATTCAATCATGCCCTTGTTCAGCGCCGTGATGGATTCCAGATCGAGGTGGTTCGTCGGCTCGTCGAGAATCAACACGTTCGCACCGGAGAGCATCGTGCGCGCCAGCATGCAGCGCACTTTCTCACCGCCGGAGAGTACGCGCGCGGGCTTGAGCGCTTCCTCGCCGGAAAGAGCATGCGCCCCAGCCAGCCGCGGATATCGCTTTCATACTGGCTCTGGGAGAACTGGCGCAGCCAGTCAATCAGGTTATATTCGCAGTTGTCAAAGTATTTGCTGTTGTCCTTGGGAAATAGCTCTGGCTGGTGGTCACGCCCCACTTGAAGCTGCCCTCGTCCGGCTCCATCTCGCCCATAAGAATCTGGAACAGCGTGGTGCGCGCCAGCTCGTCCGTGCCAACGAAGGCCACCTTGTCGCCGGGGGTCAGCACGAAGGAGATGTTGTTGAGCACCTTGCGGCCGTTGACGGTCTTGGAAAGGTTGGTCACGGTCAGCAAATCGTTGCCGATATCGCGATCCGGCTTCCATGCGATATACGGATAGCGGCGGGAGGAAGGCGTATAGTAGTTTTTCCATTTGCAGGTTATCCAGCAGCTTCTTGCGGCTCGTCGCCTGCTTATGCTTGCTGGCGTTGGCGGAGAAACGCTGAATAAACGTCTGCAATTCCTTGATCTTCTGCTCGTTCTTCTTATCGATGTCCTTCTGCTGGCGCGCCACCATCTGGGTGTATTCATACCAGAAATCGTAGTTGCCGACATACATCTGAATCTTACCGAAATCGATGTCGCAGATATGCGTGCAGACAGTATTGAGGAAGTGCCGGTCGTGGCTGACGACGATGACCGTATTTGGGAAATCCAGCAGGAAAGTTTTCCAGCCAGCGGACGGATTGGATATCCAGATAGTTCGTCGGTTCGTCCAGCAGCAGGATGTCCGGGTTGCCGAACAGTGCCTGTGCAAGCAGCACCTTGACCTTCTGGCTGCCGTCCAGCTCGCTCATCAGCTTATGCTCAAGGTCGAGGCTGAGGCCCAGACCCGTGAGAATCGTTTCCGCGTTGCTCTCGGCGCTCCAGCCGTCCAGCTCGGCGAACTCGCCCTCCAGCTCGCTGGCGCGCTCGCCGTCCGCGTCGGTGAAATCCTCTTTGGCGTAAAGCTCGTCCTTTTCCTTCATGATCTCATAGAGGCGCTTGTGCCCCATGATGACCGTTTGCAGCACCTCATAGCTGTCAAATTCAAAATGGTTCTGGCGCAGGACGGCCATGCGCTCGCCGGGGGTGATGACCACTTCGCCCGTGGTCGGCTCCAGCTCGCCGGAGAGTACCTTCAGAAAGGTCGATTTGCCCGTTCCGTTTGCGCCGATGATGCCGTAGCAGTTACCGGCGGTGAATTTAATGTTGACGTTCTTAAAAAGCGGCTTTCCGCTGTAAGAAAGGGAAATATTTTGGGTTGCGATCATGTGACCAGGTTCTCCTTTTTTCTGCTCCACATTCCAAAGTTTACATACATCTTTTATTATCGCATAAAATCAGCTTTTCTTCAAGCCCTTATTCCGCCAAATTCCGGGTCGCGCGAATCACGCGGCACACCAGCTCCACCCGCTGAAACGGCGTCATAATGTAATAGCCGTCAACAAAGGGCGAAATCCGGCTTGCCGCCTCCCTGCACAACCGAACGGCCATCTCCTCGCCCTGCGCACGATCGAGCCCCGCATAAGCGCACACAACGGCCTCATCCACCGTGATGCCGTGCACCTCGCTCTGCAAAAAAACCGGGCGTTTTTCTCGCTGACCACCGGGAACAGGCCGCCAATGAGCTTTGCGCCGCACATTCGTCCCTCGCCCGCTCCAAATGGAGCGCCGCCTGCTCGCTGAGCACCGGCTGCGTCAAAAGGCCGACACGCCGCAATCCATCTTTTCCTTTGCCCGCTCCAATTCCAAATCAAAGCGCACAGCGTTGATGTTCAGGCCGCCGCAGACAAAAAAACGGTTCCGCCTCGCCGCTCTCGCCCAGCCCGCGAATAAATTTCGCCAACACGCGAGAATTGAATTGATATACGCTCTTGACGCTGCCCCGGTCGCCGGTCGGGATCGGGTCGCCCGTCACCGCCAGCACGTTGTGTACATTCTCCATTGAAAGCCCCAGCAGCAGCGCCTTGGTTGCATTTACGTTGCGGTCGCGGCAGGTCATATGCGGCAGCGCCTCAATGCCAAGCTCGCGCGACAATTTGCAGGCCAGCAGGCTGGAATCCATTCTCGCTCGGCCAATCGGGCAATCCGCAATCGTGATCGCGTCCGCGCCCGCCTGTTCAAGCTGACGCGCGCCCTCCATAAAGCCGCCGATATCCGCGCTCCGCGGCGGATCGAGCTCGACCAGCGTGATGCGCCGCCCCTGCTCAAGCCGACGCAGAATTCGGCTTCGACAGCCTTTTTCCGGCGGCTGTGCCGCCTTTTCATCGCCCATCCGCACGCGCGGCGGCATCGGCGTCCCCAGCAGGCGGGCAATCTGCCGGATATGCTCGGGCGTCGTGCCGCAGCAGCCGCCGACAATCCGCGCCCCCGCCTTCACACATTCCATGACCTGCTGGGCGTAATACGCCGGCGCGCTGTCGTAATAGGTGCGTCCTTCTTCCACATGGGGATAACCCGCGTTGGGCATGGCGCTCATCAGTTTATCCCCGACGTCCAGCGCCGAAAGAAGCTGACGGATGTGATATGCCCCCGCAGATGCAGTTCAGGCCGATGGCGTCCACCGCGCCGCAGGCGGACATTTGCAGCGCAAGCGCGCTCGCCTGCTCGCCCGCCCGCGTGAATCCATCCGCATCCGCCGCAAAGGAAACCATGATCCACGCATCCGGGCAGGATGCTTTGATGTGCGCCGCAGCCTCCGCAAGCCCTTCGCCGCTTTGCATGGTTTCAAACAGAAAACACGTCGCGCCAACGTTCAGAAATTGTTCGGCCATCGCGATATAACACGCGGCAGCGCCGTCCGCGTCCGTCGGCGCAGGGCCGATATCCGCAAACACAGCCGCGTCATACGCATCGCCCGCCCGACGAGCCAGATCGTAAGCCGCCCGGATCAGCATTTTCTGATCGTCCTCATTTTCACATGCCAGCGAAACGTGCGCCGCAAACGTGTTCGTCTTGATCGCCTTGCATCCTGCCGCCAGATAAGCGCGATGCAGCGCCAGAACGCGCTGCGGCTGAGTCAGGCACAAGCGTTCTACGGCTTCACCCTCTCCGCTCTGTGCGCAGAGCGCCGTGCCCGTCGCGCCGTCAAAAGCAAAACGCCCTGCGCCAACAGCTCGCGCACACGCGCTGAATCTCTGTATTCCATATTCGCTCTCCATCTGCGTCAGCCGAGAATCGATTTGGCAATGTCGGCGGATTGCTTGGCGTCCTTCGCGTAGTAGTCCGCGCCGATCTTTTTGCATAGTCCGGCGTGAGCACCGCGCCGCCGACAATCACCGGCACATGCAGCCCGTTTTCATGCAGGCGCGCAATCGTCTTTTCCATGCTGGGCACGGTCGTCGTCATCAGCGCAGAAAGGCCGACGATCTTCGCGCCGTATTGCCGAACTGCCTCGACCACGCGCTCCACCGGCACGTCGCGCCCCAAATCAACGACGCGAAAGCCGTAGTTTTCCAGCACGGTTCTGACGATGTTCTTCCCGATATCGTGAATGTCGCCTTCCACCGTAGCCAGCACAATCGGGCCTTTTTTCCTCGCCCGCCGCGCCGCTTTTGCCCGATGACTCGGCGCACCTCGTCAAACGCCGCACCGGAGGCGGCCGCCGCATTCATAAGCTGCGGCAGAAAGATGATCTGCTTTTCGTATTGTTCGCCCACCGCATCGAGCGCCGGAATCAGCTCCTTTTCCACCACGTCGAGCGGAGGCATGGTTTCCAGCAGCTCTCGCGCCGCCGCGGCAGCTTCGTCGCAAAGCCCCTTAGCGATTGCATCCGCAACGGAGAGCTTCACGCCGGTTTTTTTCTCCGTCTGCGGCATGGCCTGCGCCGCGTGGCGCTCGATATAGGCCGCGCAGTGTGCATCTTCGCCGCTGAGCACCCGGCAGGCGTCTACCGCGTCCATCATTTCCTTCTGATTGGGGTTGATGATGGGCAGCGTCAGGCCGCTTTGAATGGCCTGCGTCAAAAATACCTGCGTAACAAGTGTTCTCTGCGGCAGACCGAAAGAAATGTTGGATACGCCGAGCACCGTTTCAAGCCCCAATTCTCCGCGAACCCGCGCGACGGCTTCAAGCGTCTGCTTTACCTGATCCTGCTGCGCGGAAACCGTCAGCGTCAGGCAGTCAATTGCCACATTTTCCCGCGCAATGCCCGCTTCAAGCGCCGCGTTCAGAATCGTGCGCGCAAAGCCCATGCGCGCCTCGCAGGTCGTTGGCAATCCGTTTTCGCCCAGCGCAAGTCCGACGACCGCAGCGCCGTATTTTTTTGCAATCGGGAGCACCGCTTCCAGCGACGTGCGGGATGCGTTTACGCTGTTGACCATGCACTTTCCCGGCGCGGCGCGCAGACCCGCTTCAATCGCCTTCGGGCTGGAGGAATCGATCTGCAGCGGAAGGCTCACTGCGCCGCTGATTGCCGTCACCACGCGGCGCATGGTTTCCGGCTCGTCGATATCGGGCAGCCCCACGTTGATATCCAGAATCTGTGCGCCGGCTTCGGCCTGTTCAACCGCCTGCGCAACGATATAATTCATGTCGCCTTCGCGGAGCGCCTGCTGAAAACGCTTCTTTCCCGTCGGATTGATTCGCTCGCCGATCACGCGAACACCCTGCCCGAACGGACAGATTTCGCCAGCCGAACAGATTCCCCGCACGGTCTTTTTCGTCCCACCGCGCCGTCTTTCCCTCCAGTGCCCGGCCAAGTGCCTCGATGAACGCGGGAGTCGTGCCGCAGCAGCCGCCGATATACGCCGCGCCGACGTCCGTAAGCGCCGCGCAATCCCGCGCAAATTCATCCGGCGCGGTATGATACGCGCCCGTTTCCGGGTCGGGCAGACCGGCGTTCGGTTTGAGAATCAGCGGCAGATTGGTGCATGTACGCATGGCTTGAAGAATCGGCGCGATCTCCTTCGGCCCAAGGGAGCAATTCACGCCCAGCGCATCCACGCCCAGCGCGTCCAGCGCCATCGCCGCCGCATCCGCACGGCAGCCGAGGAACGTCCGGCCGGAAGCCTCGAACGTCATCGAGGCAAACACCGGCAAATCGGAACACTCTTTAGCCGCTAAGACGCCTGCGCGGAGCTCGTTCAAATCGGAAAACGTTTCAAAAACGCCCTCTGCGCCCGCCGCCGCGCCAGCGCGAATCATTTGCGCATACAGCGCGTAGGCCTCGTCAAACTTGGCGTTCCCAGCGGCTCAAGCAGTTCGCCGATGGGGCCGACGTCGAGCAAAACCTTCGCATCCGTTTCCGCGCAGGCACGCTTGGCTACGGCGACAGACGCACGAATGACATCTTCCACCTCAAAGCCCGTTCCGGCCAGCTTTGTGCGCGTTCGCGCAGAACGTTCGCCAGCAGCAGCCGCGTTCCGCCTGCACATACTGCCGCTGTATGCCCTCCACAACGTCCGCCGCCGTGATGGAAAGCGTCTCCGGGCGGTCGCCGAGCTTCAGCCCCGCTTTCTGGAGCATCGTCCCCATCGCGCCGTCGAGCAGCGTAATCGCTTTCGTATATGCCATCGTCATTCCTCCGTTATGTCTTCGCGTCTTGCAAATGCGCAGGTTTGGCGCGCCGAACACCCCTCACAGCCCTTCGGTCTTCGCAAACCTGCGTTCGGCTGATCCCCAGAACAGCTGTTACCGATTTTCGCGGCATCAAAATCCCGCTTTGGCTGACCGTCAGACCGATGGAGCGTCCGGTGTTCAGCACCTCGCAGATTTGCCCGGATTGCGCAAGCGGCATGTCACCGTAGCCAGGGCTGAACCGATCCGTTAAATACAGCGCCTGCGCCACCAGCTTCTCCTCAGCGTCTCCTCCATCCGGTCGCAGACCGCCTCAATCGCCGCGCTGAGCACCGCGTCCAGAATCAGCGCGTCCGCGGCGCTCTTTGTCTGCGTCCGCAGAACATGCGTTCGCTGTCCGCGCCCAGCGTTGCCGCCAGCAAAACCGTCTCATGGCAGGCAGACAGCATTTCGCGCACATCCTTCCCCTGCGGGAAAAACGCGTTCCTCGAGCGTTCCGTCCGACAGGCGGACAAAGCGCCGCGTGACCGCCCGCGGCTTCACCTGTTCAAGCGCCTCGTCTCTCATTCGCCTGATCTGCTCCATCAGTGGCGGCTCGACCGACGTTCCGCGCCAGCCCAAAAAATGCAGGATTTCCCGCATAGGAATTTGCGACAATGTCACTTGCACGGCGTTCACGCCTCCTTCGCAATTTCACAGAAAAGATATCTGCTCCCGGCGCATAGCTGCTCGCCGATCGTCCGTTTTCCGCTCAAATCAATCTTTCGCGCGCCGTATTCAAACAGCGCGCGGTTTCCCTCGAAATCCACGACGTCTCCATCCGGCACGTAGACCGACGAAAAGTTGCCACACAGCCCCGCCGTCGCCCCTCGCCAGCTCCCGCCAACGCCGTTTCTTGCCGCAACGACAATCGCGTTTTTCCCCAACGCATAAATGGTATGGTTTCGCGCCAGCGCCCTTGCGGCGGAGAACGGCGCATCCGGCAGCGTCTCGCAGAGCAGCAGCAGCCTGCCCGTTTGCAGCGCCGCCGCTTCCCTTTCCGCGCGCAGGCCTGCGCCGCAGAGACCGCCGGAACGAGAATCAACGAACCGTCGGCATCCAGCAGCGCATCCTGCGCCGCGCGATCCACGCCGCGCGCGCCGCCGCAGACCATCGTTATCCCTTCTTCGGCCAGCATGGCGCCAAGCCGCGCCGCCATGTCGCTTGTCGCAGGCGCAATCTCCCTGCTGCCCGCCACCGCAGCGGTTCGCCGCTCCAGCAGCGACGCGTTTCCCTTCATAAAGAGGAAGAGCGGTTCCCCGACCGCCGAGCACGCGCAATGCCTTCGGCCATTCCCTGCTTTCCGGCAGAATCAACCGATATCCCTGCTTTTCATAGGCTTCCAAACACAAAAGCGCGTCACTCGTCCGGGTGAGAAGCATTTCCGCGCGTTCAAACGTCGCCTGCGGCAGCATATCCGTTCGGCGCAGGACGAGGCCGGAGAGCGCGCCGCATTCCATCATTCGCCGCACGGCCATGCGCGAAAACAGCGGCGGCATGGATTCGTCCCATGCGATGGGCGTAAAGCAGGCACAATCTGGCGCATGCCGTTTCCATTAGCCGATTTGTCATCCTCCTCACACTCCGTCCCGCAGAATGAGCCTATTATACCGCATCTTCACGTCTGTGCGCAATATGTCATGTTGTCCGTTTGAAAACAGGCCAACGTTTGAAACCAGAAAAACAGACCGAAAGTCTGTTTGAACTCCCGGTCTGTTTCGGTTCAGCTTTTCATCCTGGGCTTAAACAGGACAGCGGCCAGGTAGCCGAAAAGACCGCCGCCGCAATGCCGCCTGCCGCAGCCGTCACACCGCCGGTGAATGCGCCGAGAATGCCCGTTTCCTTCACACCCTCGATTGCGCTGCGCGCCAGCGCATACCCAAAGCCCAGCAACGGAACGGTCGCGCCCGCGCCCGCAAAATCAACAATCGGTTTATACAGCCCCAACGCGCCGAGGATAACGCCCGCCGTCACATAACCGACCAGAATCCGCGCGCTGGTCAACTGTGTCTTCATGATCAGCACCTGACCAATGGCACAGAGCAGGCCGCCCACGAAGAACGACTTCATCAGCATCCACAAAATCTCTATCACGCGCCCTTCTCCTTTCGATGCTCCATCGCGACGGCATGCGCGATGCCGGGCACACTCTCGCCCTGCATGCTGCTTGTCGGGCTGAGCAGCGCGCCCGTCGCCATAAACAAAACGCGCTTCAATCGGCCTGCCGCAAGCTCGGGCAGCAGATGTGCGCACAACATGCTCGCCGCACAGCCGCACCGCTCCCGCCCGAATGAACATCCTGCCTTTCGGAAAAGATTTCGCATCCGCAGTCAAACAGCTTGCCTTCGTCCACGTCGATTTTCTTTTCGCGCAGCAGCTCAATGAGCAGTTCTCGACCCAAGCGCCCCAAATCGCCCGTCACCACCAAATCGTAATCCGCAAAGCCGCGCCCCAGATCCCTGAAATGCGCCGCAAGTGTATCGCAGGCCGCCGGCGTCATGGCTGCGCCCATGTTGTTCGCATCCGTAATGCCCAGATCAACCACGCGCCCGCATGTCGTATGCGTCAAGACTACCGGCGCGTGCTTGGAACTGGAAATCATCACCGCGCCCGCGCCGGTCACCGTCCACTGCGCCGTCGGCGTGCGCTGATTGCCCAATTCCAGCGGCGCGCGATACTGCCGCTCCGCCGTGCAGAAGTGGCTGCACGTCGCGCAGATCAGCCGGTCCGCAAAGCCTCCACCCACCAGCATGCCGCCGACGGACAGGGATTCAGACATGGTGGAACACGCCCCATACAGACCGTAGAACGGGATTCCGAGGTTGCGCGCCGCAAACCCTGCGGAAATGATCTGGTTGAGCAGATCGCCCGCGAGCAGCATTTGAACTTCGTTCAGCGCGTTCCCCTTTTTCCGCACAGAGCGTAACCGCCTGTTCGAGCATCGCGCGTTCGGCGCTTTCAAAGGATTGCTCCCCGTTCAGCTCATCTGGTATAATCCAATCGAATTTCGCGCCATACGGGCCATCCTTTTCCTTTTGCCCCGCAAGCCCCGCCCAGCCGATCAGGCCTGGGCACGACGGCAGCGCCGTCGTTTGCGCGCCGATTCGTTTACTCATCCGCCCCCTCCGCAGACCCGAGGCGATGCAACGCGCCTTTCTGCTTCTCTTCATGCGAACGCCTCCGCTTGATTTTCCCTTATTTTGAGCAAAAGCCCTCGCCGTTATTCCGTCTTTGCGCATGGAGGCGATTTCGCGACTTTTCCTGTATATCAAAAAAGGACGCCGCGTTCAACACGACGTCCTTCGTTTGCAAACAAAACCGATTACTTCATGACCTTCGGATAGGTCGTGACCTTCCTTCGAAACCCACTGGGTCACAGCCGCTTCATAAGCCGCATCCTTCGCATCGGAGAGCATGGTATCATAGATATTGCTCTTAATCTCGTCGGTATACTCGACCTCGCCCGCAGCGATATCGGTCGCATACTGGAGAATGTGATAGCCATAGCTCGTCTTGACCAGCTCGGCGGACACGTCGCCGACCTTTTCAAGCGCCATCGCCGCATCCTGGAAGCTCTGCTCATAGACGGACAGACCGTCGCAGACCAGATAACCGCGGCTCTTGTTCGGCTCGTTGTTCATACCGGTGTCCTGACCATAGGTCTCAATCAGGCTGTCAAAGTCCTCGCCAGCCTGCGCGCGGGCAAGCACGTCCTGCGCCGTCGGCAGAATCTCGTCATATGCCTCGGCGGTCACGGTCTCCAGCTTCGCGTTGGATTCATCCAGCGTCGCCTGAGCGGTCGCCACGGTCTCTTCAAGCGCCGCAACCTGCTCGTCATAGCTGGCCTTGGTCGCCTCGTCATAGGAAGAGGTATCCTCCGCCTTCAGATCGTCAAGCTGCTTCTGCGCGTCGCTCAGCGTGGTGTTCGCGGTGGAAATCGCGCTGTTCAGGTCGCTGATTTCGCTCTGCTTCTCGTCGCTGAACTTGATGAGCAGGTTCTTCACACCGCGGTAGCCTTCCGGCACATAGTAATTCGTCGTGCCGTTGTTCTCGGCGGTCACATAACCGGCCGGAGCCGCGTCATAGCTTTTTCCTTCTGGGCGGCCACGCGCTTGTCAAATTCTTCCTTCACCTGCTCGTCCGTCACCGCGACGTCCTTGGCGGCATATTCGCGAATCTTTTTCGCGCTGCACGCTGGCGGTCTGGTTCTGCACGAAATAATCGCGCGTATAGCCGACGGTGTTCAGGTCGTTGACGAGCATCTCGTCGAGCTGATCGTTGGTAACGGTCGCCTTGCGCTCCGTATCAACGGCCTCGGCCGGGGTCGCCTCAGCCGGGGTCGCCTCGCTGCCGGTCGCCTCTTCGAGGGCAGCCAGACGCGCTTCTTCCTCTTCCACAGTCTCCAGATCCGGATAGTTCTGGTAGCGGATCATCATCTTGTAGAAGTTAAACATGTTGTCGGCGTAGCTTTCCACGTCGGAAGCATCCTCTTCGGGCAGCGGCTCGAAGCCAAGCTCCTTCATCTTGCCTTCAAGCACGACGCTCTCAATCAGCTGCTCGACAGCAGCCTCGCCGTAGGAGGCGATATCGTCGTCCGTGAGCTGCATCGACACGCCGAAGTTCTGCTGGAAATACTGCTGGTAGTAGCTGGCCAGATAATCCCGGTAAGCCTCCCACTCCGCCTTGGTGATCTCGGTGGTATCCTGGCTGGTCTCCACCTTCGCCACAACCTGCGCGCCGTCAAGCTCGTCGTCGTGGCCGATCAGGTTGCAGCCGGAGAGCAGCATCAAAGCCGCAAGCAGCAACGCAATCAGCGCGAATCTCTTATTCATGTTCGTTCTCTTCCTTTCAGCCTCTAGTCGGCAATATACGATTTATTATAATAAGCTGTCATCGACTTGTCAAGCGCGTGTGTCGCCATGCGGCTCAAATGTTCGCCTTTTTTTGTTCAAATTCACAAAAGAACACATTTCACTCGCCGTACACCCGAATTCCGAACCATTTGGAGAGCGTGCTGTTTGGCCAGCTTTCCGCGTCTTTTCCAGCGCGATGTTCATGGTAAAGCGCGAGCGGCTTTCCACCGAGGCGATTTTCACCTCGTCCGCCCCGCTCTGCACCGCCGCTTCGATTTTTGAGTCTGCGCTTCCCACGCCGCCTCATGCGCGCCAACTTCCCTGACAGCCTGATAACCGCCGTAAACAAGCAAAAACAGCGCCAGCGGCAGCGCGCACAGTCTGGCCGCGTCCAGCGCTCGAACATGCGCCTCTATGTCGCCGAGCAGCGTCGCCAGCGCGCAGAGCGTCAGCGCAATCACGCAGGTATACGACCGATCCGACAATTCCGGCGAGGCGACCATCGCATACGCGCTCAGCAGCGCCGTCAGCAGCAAAAGCGCCGCCCGCCGGTTTCTCATCGGCACGTGAAGCGCCCGCCCCATTCCATGGGCAATCGGCATGGCCAGCAATTCCGCGCCCGCGTACACACCCGTATAAAGCGTAATGCGGAGCAGACGCTTTACGATCTCCAACGCCATCGAAGCGTAAGCATAGGCGGATGCGCGCAAAATTTCCCGGCGCAAGGATCATCACCGACGTGCCCGCCGCCTGCGCCGCCAGACAGAGCCACGCGGAAATCGGCGTTCTTTTCCCGCGGTACGCGCTGTCCGCCAGCAGCAAGAGCGCCGCCGCCAGCACGCCGCAGGCCGCGTTCTCATTCGTCCAGCCGCTCAAAAGCAGAGCGGAACGCCGATCACGCCGAGCGCCGCACTTTCTTTCTCCAGCAGCCGCGGGATGATCAGCAGCGGCAAAAGTGCCAACGCCGTGCCCCACAGATAGTTGCACGCGCCGTCCAGCCACAAAAAGACCGTGCCGAAGAACGGAACCAGCGTGAACAGCGCCGCTTGGATGACCAACAGAACCGTCAACAAAACCGTCTGCCCTTCGGCTTGGCCAGCGCATACAGTTCAAGCACGAGCAGCATATACGCCGCCGTATTGGCGATGTTGAAAACGCCCTTCCCCCAGTAAAGGAAGAGCTGCGCCAGCGTGTGAACCACGCTGCGCCCGCCCCAGAGACGGTAATGCGACGCCTGAGAGGCAAGCACGTCCGCCACGCCGGCAATCGGCTTGCCCGTGCTCCAACTGAAGGAATAATCGTAGTCGTCCATTTGCAGCGGCGTATGCGTGTTCAGCAAAAACAGGGTCGCCGCCATCAGCACGAGAATCGCCGCAAAGACGCAGGCGCGAAACGCCGTCTTTTCTTCCATTCCGGCCAGAAAATCCGTGCGCGGTTCATGCGTTTCCCCAGCGGCTCAACGGCCAGCACCACTTTGTCGTGGCTCGTCACCGCAACGTCGCGCCCAATCAGCGCCGCGTCAAAGGGCATCGCCGGCTCGATCAAAAAGCGTCGCTCGCCCTCCGGCGCCATATCCTCATAAACATTGACAATCATCTCGTGAAAATGTACGCCGTTTTCATAAACCTCTTCATCGCCGACGCGCACCAGCGTTCCCGCCGTCTTGCGCGTCAGCCCACCGGTCAGCTCGCGCAGAAAGCGTCCGTATCGAATTGACGGCATCACAAACAAATCCCCGACAAAAATCGCCGCCGCACAGGTCAGAATCAGCCCAGCCGTGCAAAGCGTCTGGTTGCGCACCGCAAAGCCCACGGCGCACAGCGCAAAAAACGGCAGCATCGCCAGCAGCATTTTGAAAACGTCCCGCCGCTGACGCCGTTTGTTTTCTTCCGTTCGTTTTCCGTATAAAACATGGCCGTCGCTCCTTTACCGTTCTCCTGCTTCAAAACGGATTTGTCCCGCGTCGTAGTGAATGGTGCCGGTCGAGCCGCGCACGTCCTTCTTCTCCATGCACAGCTTAAGCAGCTTAGCGGTCAGCATCGGGCCGCCCGCTCGCGTCAGCGCATCCTTCCAGATGGTAAATCTGCATCCCTCGCGGAACCGGGTGCAGTAAAAGCCCTTGCTGTTTTCCGCCACCTTCCCTGACCGCAGACGGGGCAGGCCACGCCGAGCGTCGGTATGCGTTTTTCCCTCGGCGTTCTTCCTTGGCAAAGGCCACATCCGGCGCGCCCGCCGCATTTTCAACAAGGAACGCTGCCAGCCGCGCAATACCCTGACGGAAGCGCGCTTCGCCGTCGCTGCCTCGGGCAATTTCCGCCAGCGCCCGTTCCCAACGGCCCGTCGTCTCCGGCGAAGCGATCTCAGGCGGCACCGCTTCAATCAGGTGTACGCCCTTTTCCGTCGCCACGAGGTTTTTGCCGCTGCGCCGCACATATCCCACGTCGATCAGCCGCTCAATGATGGCCGCGCGCGTTGCCGGTGTGCCCAGCGCGCAATCCTTCATCTGCTCGCGAATTTCTTCGTCCGCAATCTGCCGCCCTGCGTGCTCCATATCCAGCAGGATGCTCGCGTCGCTATATTCCTTCGGCGGCTTGGTCTGGTCGCGCGTCACCTGCGCGCGCTTGCAGAGCCGCTCGTCCCCGACGGCCAGCGCCGGAAGCCGCTGCTCGTCGTCATCCGCCTTCTTTTTTTCTTTTGCCCTCGTCTTCGCCGTAAACAGCCTTCCACCCTTCCTGCGTGACGGCTTTTCCCGTGCTGAAAATCATCCTCGCCGCAGGTTGTGACCACCCGCAGCGCGTCATATTCGTAATTCGGATAGAACGCCGCCGCCAATCGTTTGGCGACCATCTCGTACAGCCTGCGCTCATCTGCAGTCAGATTCGCGCGATCCGCGCGCTTGCCCGTCGGAATGATCGCATGGTGGTCAGTCAGCTTCGCATCGTCAAACACGCGCTTGGTCATCCGAACGCCATAAGAAAGTGCCTGCTCGCCGATGGGCTGCAGCGCGCCGTCATAGCTGCCCAGCGTCGTCTGCACCTTGCCGAGCATATCGTGCGACAGATAGCGGCTGTCCGTCCTCGGATAGGTCAGCAGCTTGTGCTGCTCGTAGAGCTTTTGCGCCGTCGCCAGCGTCTTTTCGCGGTAAAGCCCAGTTGCGCGTTCGCCTCGCGTTGGAGCGTCGTCAAATCATACAAGAGCGGCGGCCACACGCTCTTGTGTTCCCGAGCGGCCTGCGTCACCCGTGCCGACCGGCCGGAAACGCGCTGCGCGATCTGCTGCGCGGCCTCCTCGTTTTCGAGCTTACGCTCGCCTTTCTTGTCGATATACACGCCCTGATAGTCGCCGAAATCCGCACGCACCGTGTAAAACGACTTGGGCACAAATGCGTCGATTTCCCGCCTCCGCTTGACGAGCATGCTCAGCGTCGGCGTTTGCACACGGCCGATGGAGAGCAGCACATTGTAACGGATCGTATAGGCGCGCGTCGCGTTCATGCCGATGAGCCAGTCCGCGTCCGCCCGACAGCGCGCGCTGGCATAGAGCGCATCGTAATCCGCCGACGGCCGAAGGCTGTCAAACCCGGCGCGGATGGCCTCGTCCGTCATGGAAGATATCCACAGCCGCCTCACCGGCTTTCTGCACCCTGCCTGCTCGTAAATATAGCGGAAGATCAGCTCGCCCTCGCGCCCGAGTCCGTCGCGCAGATGATATCCTGCGTTTCCTTGTCGTTCATCCATTTTTTGACGGGAGAAACTGGCTTCTCGTCTTTTTGATCACCTTTGTCTCCATCTTTTCCGGCAGAATCGGCAGATCTTCCGCGCGCCATCGGGTATATCGCTCGTCCAGCTCCTGTGGCTCTTTGAGCGTAACCAGATGTCCGAGCGCCCACGTGACCACATAGCCGCCGCCGATCAGGCTGTTCTCGCCCCTGTCCTTTGCGCCCAGCACACGGGCAATGTCCCGCGCGACGGAGGTTTTTCGGCAACGACAAGCGTATGCATGGCTTCACCTCATGTTTTTTACTGCGCCGCGCCGCCCTGCTGGAGGCTGGCAAAGCGCGTGTATTGCCCCAGCCAGGCCAGCTTCACCGTGCCCAGCGGGCCGTTGCGCTGTTTGGCCACAATCACCTCGGCAATGTTCTTGTCCTCGGTGTTGGGATCGTAATATTCCTCGCGATGCAGGAACATGATGACGTCGGCGTCCTGCTCGATAGCGCCGGAATCGCGCAAATCGGATAGAATCGGCCGCTTGTCGCTTCGCTGTGCACCCGCACGGGAAAGCTGCGCCAGCGCAACCAGCGGCACGTTCAGCTCCTTGGCGATGCTCTTGAGATTTCGCGAAATCTCGCTGACCTCGTTCTGGCGGTTTTCGACATGGCCGTCCGCGCTCATCAGCTGCAAATAGTCAACCATAATCATATCCAGCCCGTGCTCCATTTTCAGCCTTCGGCAACGGGAACGGAGCTGCGACGGCGTGATGCCGGAGGTATCGTCGATATAGATATTGGAGGCCGCCAGCGGGCCGAGCGCGGAGGACAGCGAAATCCAGTCATCGTCGCGCAGCGAGCCATGGCGAACGGACTGCATGTCCACGCGCGCATCCGCGCACAGAAGGCGCATCGCGAGCTGATCCTTCGGCATTTCCAGCGAGAAAACCGCCGTCGTCTTGCCCGCCATCGTCGCTGCGTAGCCGATCAGGTTCATGCCAAAGCTCGTCTTGCCCATCGAGGGGCGCGCGCCGACAATCACCAATTCGCCGCCGTGCAAACCGGTCAGCAGGTTATCCAAATCCACAAAGCCCGTCGGCACACCGTCGATGCCGCCCTTCAGCTCAGTCAACTGCTCGATGCGCAGATAGGTATCCGGCAGAACGTCCGCAATATGCGTCAGTGTGCTTCCCTCGTGGCGGCGCATGATGATATCAAAAATCGACTTTTCCGCCACGCCGAGAATGTCGCTCACCGCTTCGGTCTGCTGATAACATGCGGAGGCGATGTCTCCCGTCGCCTTAATCATGCGGCGCAGCGTCGCCTTTTCATCCACAATCTGCACATAGGCGCGCGCGTTGACCGTAGACGGCATGCACTGGCTCAATTCAATGAGATAGTTTGTGCCGCCGACGCCCTCCAGCGTGCCGCGCCGGGTCAGCTCATCGTCCACCGTCACCAGATCGATGGGCATGCCCTGCGTGTTGAGCGCATGCATCGCGTCGAAAATTTCCCGGTTGGCGGGCTGATAGAAATCATCCGCCGTAAGCAGCTCAAAGGCCAGCGACAGCGCCTCTCTGTCCTGCATCATGCAGCCCAGAACGCTTTTTTCCGCATCGGCATTGTTGGGCGGTACACGCATAACTGCCTCGTCCACAATGTTCTCCCCTTTTAACAAAAGATAGGGCTTTCCCCGTTTCAGGAGGAAAACCCAGTGCGTTGTATGGATCAGCCAACCTCAACCTTGGCGGTCATTTCCGCCGTAATGCCCGCATAGAGCCACACGCTGACCGTAAAATCGCCCGCGTTGCGGATGTTGGCCACATCAATGCGGCGCTTTTCCACCTTCACGCCATACTGCTTAAACAGCTCGTCGGCAATCTCCTGCGCGGTGACAGAGCCGTAAAGCCTGCCGCCCTCCGCGCCGCGCGCCACGATCTTGATCGCTTTGCCGGAAAGCGCCTTGCGGGTTTCCTCCGCCTTAGCGCGCTCAACGTCCTCGCGATGCTTCTGCGCGGCCTTCGCGTTTTCGATGGCGTTCAGGTTCGTCGCGCTCGCCTCGCGCGCCAGCCCCTTGGGGAAAAAGGAAATTGCGGGCAAACCCGTCGGAAGCCTCGATGATCTGATCCTTCTTGCCGGTTCCCTTGATATCCTTGAGCAAAATCACTTTCATAGCTTTATCCTCCCGAAATCTTATTTATCATCGTGTGTGCGCGGATCGAACGGATTCGGCGTTTCCTCTTCCATTTTTCGCGGCGATGGACAACGTCGAACGTCTGATCCGCAATGCCGATCAAAATCGCAGCGGGTCGAATCGCGAAATAGCCCAGCGCAAAGACAAGCCCCTGCGCCACGCGCCCCTTGCCCTTTTTCATTCAGATAATAACACACGGCGGCTATGCCCTGCAAGGCGAAAATCTGTTCAAATACGCCGGTAAAGACGTAGAACATGCTGCTCGTAAAGCTTGGCACAATCAGCGTCAGCACATACAGCGCCGCCAGCGTCGCACCCAGCACGCGCCCCCAGCCTTTCGGCACGGTCCATGTGCGCAGCGGCGGATAATCCACCTTATCCCCGCGGGAGAGCACGCCCTTGCGCAGCGCGGCCTGCCCCAGCACGCCCGCCGCCACGGAGCCCGTCGCCATCTGCATCGGGATTTCCAGCCGCATCAGGGTATCCATAATCAGCACGAGCTGCTCGATTAACTGTCCGCGCGCCGCCGCATCCAGCGTCGCGATATCCACCGCGCCGCCGCTCGTTGACGTGATTGCGCCAAGCTGCATCATCATCGTCAGCACCATGTCGCTGAACGTCTGCGAAACCGAGAACGCCTGACGCATCATGTCGGACAGCGCCGTGACCACATCCGCCCTGCCAGCGCGCTGACAAGCAGCATCGCCAAGCCGATGGACGCAAACATAGTCACGCCGGAACCCGCCGCGCTCTGCCAGAAGCTCTGCCCATGTTCAACCATGTAGCTCGAAACAATCAGAATCGGCACGAGCAGCACCGCGGAAAGCGCCGCGCCCCAGAAGCCGAAAAACACCGTGCTGAGCGTCACGAGAATCGCCGTACACGTCGCCGCGCTGACCGGGCCGACATATCCCACAAGCAGCAGCAGCGCGATCGGCACCAGCGTCATGCCCTGCGGTATAAACGCGGAAACCGCCAGCAGCGGCGAAAGGAGCATGCACAACGCAATGCTCACCGCCGTCCATCCCCATCGGTTTGAGCGGCGAAGCAAGGATATATTCTTGTTTTCCAATGTGAATCCCTTCTTTTTTAACATCGCGGGCGAACATGATCCCAAAAGATGTCGTCGTTTCAGTTTATTATACCGCATTCGGCGAATTTTGTATAGCGAAAAAATCGGCAGGTCGATCATCCCCGCCGAAAAGCCGCCTTCCCGCGGCATCCATACCCAAGGCAAGCAGCGCCATCATCCCCTGCAAAAACGCAATATATACGCCGTAACTCAGGCGATAGATTCCCTCCAGCGGTGTTCCGGCTGGCGGCGCGGCCAGAAACAGAAAATCCGTTCCAAATGTGCGGTTGGCAAAAAACGCCGCAACGGCCAGCGCCTGCAAGGCCAGCAGCACCTGCGGCGCACGGCCGACACGCGGCCGTTCTCCCATCGCCAGCGCACTCAGGCCAATGAGCACGATAAGCGCGTGCGTCAGCACATAACAAGCCGTGAACACCGTCTGCCAGCGGCTGACGGCCGGCGCGGAAATACGAGCGCCAGAACCGCCCCCGGCATGCCGAGCAGCCAAAGAAAATCCACTACAAAGGGCACGGGAGAAAACGCAAGCGCTGCCGCCGCCAGCGCTGATACGCTGCATAGATGCAGCGGAACGGCCTCCGAATCCGCCCTTGCAAAGGCCAGCATGAGCGTCGTCCCCGCCATCGAGCAGAGAATCATAACGCCCATTCGCCGCCGCCATCTTTTCGCCATCTCCCCGCCTCCCGATTTTATCCTTTCCCGGAAAGGCGCTGCATATCCCGCGCACATCCGCAAAACAGGTTCCAGCATCCGCCGCTGTTCCGTGCAAAAATCCGTTCGCTGAGCGTGTCGCAAAAAGCATAGCGCCCGCGTACCGCTGACAGCCGCCCGACCGTCGGGCGCATGCTCCGTATGCAAAAAGCCGCATGCCGTCGCGCGAAACTACGTGCAAAAAGCCCTCCGTCGCGCAGAGCAGCCGTCCTCCGTCCGCCGCGACCCGCCCCGGCATGCCCGGAAGCGAGAGAATCTGCCGCGCGCCAATCTGCGGAACCGTTACCAGCGTCGCATCCAGCGCGTCATTCAGGCAGAGCGCATGCACAACGCCGTCGCACAACATCACATCGAACACCATTCCCGGCATAGGCAGGCGGCGCAGCATAGTCAGCGACCGCGCGCTCATCAGCAGCACCTCGCCGCTCTCGCCCGCCGCAACCGCCAGCACGTCGCCCGTCTCGTCAAGCGCTATGTTTTGCGGATTCAGCCCTGCCCTCGCCAGCACGAGCGGCAGGCCGCATCCCGCGTCAAGCAGAAGGACGCTGTCCGCTTCCGCACAAAGCAGCAAAAGGCGCGTCCCATCCGGCGACGGCAGGATTCGCTTTATCCCCGGCCCACCCGCAAAAAGCCCGGTCGGAACAAGGCGCTCGGCGTCCAGCCGCCAAACCGTATTGCCCCAATCGCTTGCACAGAACACAGCCCATTCGACACGCAGAGCGCCCTGCGCCTTCCAGCCATTTGTTCCTGCGGCTCGCGTTTAGGCGGGCAAACACGCGCACCTCGTCACCGCCCGAGACGATCATCCGCTCCTCCATCGCCGCCACACCCCTTCTCCTCAAGCCTATGAGGCAAAGCAGCCGCGCGTCACAAGCAGGAAAAACGAGATTTACGTCGAATGATGACTGTCACGTTCCATTTACGCATATTAGGAGGATTGACCATGAACATTTATAAAACGCACAACGTTTGCAGCCGTTCGATCGAATTTGAGGTGGAAAACAACATCATCACCGCCTGCAAATTCAACGGCGGCTGCGCGGGCAATACGCAGGGTGTCGCCGCGCTCGTCGTCGGCATGACCGTTGACGAGGCCATCCGCCGCCTGAAGGGCATCAGTGCCGCAACGGCACAAGCTGCCGGATCAGTTCGCCACCGCACTGCCGCTCGGTGACGGCCTGCTCCGCCGCAACGACCGCAGGGTCATGGAGCGTGGCGTCTTTGTCATCGACCTCCACATTCGTAAGCTGCTGCGGATACTCGCGCACCGGCGCGGCCAGCTCGGAGAGCGTCTTTTTGCGGTCGAGCATGACCTGCATGAGCTTGATGGCCGTCAGCAGTCCGTCACCAGTATTGGCATATTTGCCGAAAATAATGTGCCCGGACTGTTCGCCGCCGATCAGGTGTCCGTTGACGCGCATATTCTCTGCGACGTATTTATCACCAACGTCCGTCTTTTCATAGCCGATGCCGGCCTCGTCGAGCGCCTTGTACAGGCCGATGTTGGACATGACCGTCGTGACCACTTTGGAATTGCCGAAGCGGCCCTCAGTCTGCATATTGCGTGCGCAGACATACAGGATCTTGTCGCCGTTGACGACCGAGCCGTTTTCATCCACGGCCAGGCAGCGGTCGGCGTCGCCGTCAAAGGCAAAGCCCACGTCCAGCCGGTTGAGGCGGACATACTTCTGCAGGTTCTCGATGTGCGTCGAGCCGCAGTCCCGGTTGATGTTCGTGCCGTCGGGTTCATTGCCGATGACATACGTGTCCGCGCCGAGCGCGTCGAAGATGTTCTTCGCCATCATCCACGTGCTGCCGTTGGCGCAGTCCAGACCAACCTTCATGCCCTTGTACGAGTGCGTGGACAGGCTGATGAGATAGCCGATGTAGCGGTTGCGGCCGGCGGAATAGTCCTGCGTGCGGCCGATGTTCGCGCCCGTGGCAAACGGGATCTCCAGATTGCCGTCGAGATAGTTCTCGATCTCGTCAATGACGCTCTGCTCCATCTTTTCACCGGCGCTGTTGAGCAGCTTGATGCCGTTGTCCGTAAAGGGATTGTGGCTCGCGCTGATCATGATGCCGCAGTCAAAATCATCCGAACGGACGATGTAGGACACGCTCGGCGTCGTCGTCACGTGCATGAGATAGGCGTCTGCGCCCGAGGCCGTCAGGCCGGCGGACAGGGCATTTTCAAACATATAGCCGGCCTTCCTCGTCCCCACAGGCAACGAAGCATCCAGTGTATAGAGCACCGCGTCATCCGGCTTGATCGTTTTAATCACTTCGATTCGAGATCGACCGTCTGCCCATTCGGCAGAAGCTTGCCGTAAATCTGCACCGTCACCGTCTGGTTCTCATACCAGGCAATGACAAACACCGGATAATCCCCGTTGTTTCGGAAAACAAAATCCAGAGACGGCCAATTGACGGTCGCATCCTCGCCCTTATTGACGTAGGACGACGGCCAGCTATGCGCGCTCCGCTTGACGATTTCCAGATCCGCGCGAACCACGGCGTTGAACAGCGTGGAGGATGTCTGGCATACGCCGCCGCCGGTGTCATCCACCAACACACCGCCCGCGATTGCGCCCGCCTCGCGATAGCCCTTTTCGCCCGTTCGCTGACCGGTGCAATCGTTGAAGGACATCGTGTCTCCCGGCTTAACCATGCGCCCATTCAGCGCCGCGGCGAGATTTCGATGTTGTTGTTTCGATCTTTGTCCTTGGTCGTCGTCGTTGTGAACGAGGAAATCAGGCCAAACTGCCCGACCAGCTGGCTTTTCGTGATCGTCGGCTCAACCTGCTCGCCCTTCGGCGCAATCACGCGGTCATACGCGCCTTCGTCCAGCGCCGCAAGGATATCCTCCTGAAGCGCCGTTCGGTTTACGCGGTAGCCGGGTTTCGCCTCCGAAAACGTAAATGTGCGCGTCTGCACGTCAAACGCCGCAAGGGTCGCGTCCGTCGTCGTATTCAAGGCTGTCGGCGATGATATCCACCAGCCTGTCGATCGCCGTTCGATCATAGGAAAA
>VOFE01000442.1_pt1 | contig 36001 bp, 32 predicted proteins | sample 5384071 | NCBI WGS metagenome assembly VOFE01 (sample SAMN12384724, study PRJNA508395) | human gut metagenome | isolation source: healthy gut D | host: Homo sapiens
AATCTTCCAACTCCTTCAAGAGTCTCCTCAGCAAGTTCCAGACTGCCTGGCAACTTATAAGGAACGATACCCAGTCCGAGCGGACAGAAAGCCTTGGTCTCAGGAATCATGCTCCAGAGCAGGTTGCTCAACACGTCCTTGCCCATGAACTTCTTGTTGTGGCTCATGGCGATAAGCTCGATAGGGTGAGTATGAACAGTAGCCTTATAGTTGGAACCCTTCTCGATGAGACGGGCATGACTTCAAGATCGTCCAGAACCAGGACGCTTTCACCGAGTTTATGATTGCTAGCCGTCGCAAGGAAAAGTGCGATAAGCTGGTTAAGGATATCCACGCCAAGGGCTACAAGATGGATATTCAGACGGCTGAGGTGGATGCCGACGACGTTGAGCAGTTGAAGGCTCTCTTTAATAGCTATAAGCCTGAGCTTGTCATCAACCTTGCTTTGCCTTACCAGGACCTCACCATCATGGATGCCTGTCTGGCTTGCGGTTGCAACTATATGGATACCGCAAACTATGAGCCTAAGGACGAGGCTCACTTTGAGTACAGCTGGCAGTGGGCATACAAGGATAAGTTCGACAGGCTGGTCTCTGCGCTATCCTCGGCTGCGGTTTCGACCCAGGAGTATCAGGCATCTTCACCGCTTATGCAGCCAAGCATCACTTCGATGAGATTGAGGTGCTCGACATCGTGGATTGCAACGCCGGAAACCATCACAAGGCTTTCGCAACCAACTTCAACCCAGAAATCAATATCCGCGAGATTACCCAGAAGGGACTCTGGTATAAGGATGGCGAATGGATTGAAACCGACCCATTCTCAATCCACAAGCCGCTCACCTACCCTAACATCGGTCCTCGCGAGAGCTATCTGATGCACCACGAGGAGCTGGAGAGCCTCGTTAAGAACTATCCTACAATCAAGCAGGCACGCTTCTGGATGACCTTCGGACAGCAGTATCTCACCTACCTCGACTGCATCCAGAACCTCGGCATGAGCCGCATCGACGAGATTGAATACGAGGCTCCGCTGGCCGACGGCTCAGGCAAGACTGCCAAGGTTAAGATTGTTCCGCTGCAGTTCCTCAAGGCTGTGTTGCCTAATCCGCAGGATCTTGGCGAGAACTACGACGGCGAGACATCTATCGGTTGCCGCATCCGCGGTAAGAAGGATGGCAAGGAGCGCACCTACTACGTTTACAACAACTGCAAGCATCAGGAGGCTTACAACGAGACTGGCATGCAGGGCGTAAGCTACACCACAGGTGTGCCAGCCATGATTGGTGCCATGATGTTCCTCAAGGGCATCTGGAAAGAAACCAGGCGTATGGAACGTAGAGGAGTTCGACCCAGATCCATTCATGGAGCAGTTGAACAAGCAGGGATTGCCATGGCACGAGGTGTTTGATGGCGATTTGGAAATCGACTAAACTTTAAATTAAATAAGATATGGCAAAAGAAATGCAAGAGGGAAAATTGAATCCCAATGAAGGCAAGCTGAAAGCTCTTCAGGCAGCCATGGCTAAGATAGAAAAAGACTTCGGTAAGGGCTCTATCATGAAACTCGGAGATGAGCACGTTGAGAACATCGAAGTTATCCCTACAGGCAGTATCGCTCTCGACAATGCACTGGGCGTAGGCGGTTATCCTAAGGGACGTATCATCGAAATTTACGGTCCGGAATCTTCTGGTAAGACAACATTGGCTATCCATGCCATCGCAGAGGCGCAGAAGGCTGGCGGTATCGCAGCTTTCATTGATGCCGAGCATGCTTTCGACCGTTTCTATGCGGCTAAATTGGGCGTTGATGTTGATAACTTGTGGATTTCACAACCAGATAATGGTGAGCAGGCGTTGCAGATTGCAGACCAACTGATCAGTTCTGCTGCTGTAGACATCGTAGTTGTTGACTCTGTAGCCGCCTTGACTCCTAAGAAGGAAATCGAAGGCGATATGGGTGACAATGTGGTAGGTCTTCAGGCTCGATTGATGAGTCAGGCTCTCCGCAAGCTCACTTCTACCATCAGCAAGACCAATACTACCTGCATCTTCATCAACCAGTTGCGCGAGAAGATTGGTGTGATGTTCGGCAACCCTGAGACAACTACCGGTGGTAATGCTTTGAAGTTCTATGCATCAGTGCGTTTGGATATCCGCAAGGCAACAGCCATCAAGGACGGCGAGGATGTGGTAGGTAATCTGGTTCGCGTGAAGGTAGTGAAGAACAAGGTGGCTCCTCCTTTCCACCGTCTTCCTATCGTCGAGCAACCGCACCCTCAGATAACAGTCGCGAGGCACACCATTCAGGTTTTTCAACGTAAAAAGGTCAATACCTTTCCACCCTGCTCTGCTTGACCTAAGAGCCTGGGCTGCGACATCAACTGAAAAACAACATCAGTAGAACATATTTCAGAGATGCGACCTCGTCCATCAGATAGTTCCACCTCTATGATGGGAGCCTTCTTCATCGCGAAGAATTCATCCCACGAACCATCCTCTCGTTGAGCTACACATACAGGGACCAACCGATAATAACCATTCTCCAAACCTGTAAGTTTCATTTTTACAGACTGAACTTGATTGACAAGATAATCGCTTCCCATAAACCCTGCATCGCTTCCACCATAGAGTCGTTGAGTAAAACCGCCTATAGCGTGATCGTCGGTATAAGCCACCTGTCGGCATGTACCCTCAGCATCATAAACAGCTATGCCCACATCACCCTTGAAAGGCTTACCCTTATTGACAAAAAAAGAGTTCATCTCGATGGTCAACGACTGAGAAGCAAGGAAGCTTTTATCTTCTGCATCCTTTAGAAGAACAGCCCCACCTTCATTAAACATCAACTGAGGAGATGACTCCAAAGTCCACGCTCTATTGCGGGATATTTGCCATTATTGGGATGTGCCAAGATGGCCATAATAGCACGATTGAAGGCCAAGGGCTTGCCTTGGAACTCGCTTCCCGTCTGTGAGAGGCTAAGATTGGTGAGCGAATAGTAGGCATCGCCCTGTCCATCCCATCCAAAATTCATGTGGAAAAGACCATTCTCATCAAACCCATCAGTTACCCAAGCATGACCTGAAGCATTACCTGCAGGACGACCTTCCAGATAAACAGGACAACCATTAAGTAATTCCTGCCGCAAGATCTGCGCAAAACGAGTTGGACCTTCGACAGCCTTGGTGACATAAGCCGCAGTATAGTCGAAATTTTTCTGAAGAGCCTGATACGCAAAAATACCTTGTGTACCACTTGAAGCTGGGGTGTACTGCATGAAGGAAGCTACCCCACATCGTTCATCAATAAGGCTACAGCATCCTCTTGCTCCTTTGTCGCAGATACAGGATAATTATAATCGGGCAGCATATTCGCCCAATCGTAGTGCGACTGACTAAAGTCTGCACTCTTCATCGTATTATAATAGGTGACGCGATATTCGTTTTTACCACTCCCCTGAGCAGGCCATTGATAGTAATACATCATCTGGGCCACCGCTGTTGCCACACACCCACTATAGGGATAACCCGTCTGGGCATTAAACGGATGCGACTGTCCCCACTTGCTTTTTTCAACAAGGGAGATACGGTCTTCGCGAACAACCCCGAACGGGCTTTTCTCTGCACCATCACCCGCCCTTCTTTCAGCACATCATACGTTTGGCGATAAGCCTCCAGGAGTAGCTTTTTACACCAGGATTAGCCTGTAGTGTATCGAGGGTTCCCTCGGTGCTATAGGCCAACACATCGCCCATATCATCGTCACCAGCAACAACGACAAAACCTTTGCCCTGTGCATCGTTATAAATATAATAAGGTGCCAAGGCTGCAGGGCGAAGTCCCTTTGCCCGCGCTTGAGCCTTCACGTCGCGAGACAGGGTGATGTACTTCTTGGCTATCTCTACAGCTTGTTTCGGATAGACATCTTTGCCATAAGCAGCTTGGCAGACGGCTACTAACATCCACACGACCAGCGAGCATATCACTGTCAGGAGCAGCCATCAGCCAAGGAGTGGTGTTTATTCAACATATTTCTATTACGTAATCTTCGAATTATAGGAAAGCAATGGTCAAACCAGCCATCACGATGCTGACCATTGACATGAGTTTGATAAGAATGTTGAGCGACGGACCGGAAGTGTCCTTGAACGGGTCGCCTACGGTATCGCCCACAATAGTCGCCTTGTGATTCTCACTACCCTTGCCTACAAAGTTGCCCTCTTCTATCATCTTCTTGGCATTATCCCATGCACCACCAGAATTGGACATGAACACAGCAAGGGTAAAGCCTGCTGCCAGACCGCCGGTGAGAAGTCCGAGAACTCCAGCCACACCCAACACAAGACCCACAACGATAGGAATAATGATGGCGAGCAAAGAAGGGATGATCATCTCGCGTTGTGCGCTACGGGTACTTATCTCCACACATCGACCATAGTCAGGCGTAGCTTTGCCTTCGAGTATTCCCTTGATCTCACGGAACTGCCGGCGAACCTCCTGAACCATCGATTCTGCAGCACGGCCTACTGCTCCCATGGTCAAGCCACAGAACAGGAATGCTGCCATGGCTCCGAGGAATGCTCCAACTAAAACCTTAGGGTTGATGAGGTTTACCTGGAAGAAGTTGATGAAATCTATTGTTGTTGCATTCGAAGGATCGAAGACATTGCCAGCTGCGTCTACATACTGTTTTCCGTTCTCTACGGCACGTATCATGGCTATCTTGATCTCCTCAATGTAGGATGCAAGAAGGGCAAGAGCCGTCAGAGCTGCCGAACCGATGGCAAAGCCCTTGCCTGTGGCAGCTGTCGTATTGCCCAGGGCATCGAGCGCATCAGTACGCTCACGAACCTCCTTGCCCAATCCGCTCATCTCAGCATTTCCGCCAGCATTGTCGGCTATAGGTCCATAGGCGTCTGTGGCAAGTGTAATGCCGAGAGTCGACAGCATGCCCACTGCCGCGATGCCGATGCCATAAAGGCCGGTACTGATAGATTTGGCCGACAGCGACATATCGAAGCCATTGGCACAAAGATAACTCAGCATGATGGCTACAGAGATGGTGACAACGGGAATCATGGTGGAAATCATCCCCGTGCCTATACCTTTTATAATAACTGTGGCAGGACCTGTCTGAGATGCCTCGGCTATCTTCTGTGTTGGCTTATAACTCTGAGAGGTGTAATATTCTGTTGCCTGTCCGATGATGACTCCAGCCACAAGACCGCTGATGACCGAGAAAGAAAGGCCGACAGTTCTCTATGCCCAACAGATAGAGAATGGCGAATGTGGCAACGGCTATAAGTGCCGCACTGACATTGGTGCCAAGTCCCAACGAGTGGAGAAGCTCTTTCATGGAAGCGCCTTCCTTGGTACGAACCAAGAAGATGCCGATGAGAGACAGGAAGATGCCGATGGCTGCGATAACCATAGGTGCAATGACGGCACGCAGCTGCATATCGCCATTCATGGCAAAAGCCGTGGCTCCCAAGGCGGCTGTCGACAATATCGAACCGCAATAGCTTTCGTAGAGGTCGGCTCCCATTCCTGCCACATCGCCCACATTGTCGCCCACATTGTCGGCTATGGTAGCTGGATTGCGAGGATCGTCTTCAGGAATATTCGCCTCTACCTTGCCCACGAGGTCGGCTCCCACATCGGCAGCCTTGGTATAAATTCCTCCTCCCACACGGGCAAAGAGTGCCTGGTGGAGGCACCCATGCCAAAGGTCAGCATGGTGGTGGTAATGGTGACAAGGGCTGTGGCCTCCTTCGTACACCGCATTAAGAACAATAAACCAGATGGCAATATCGAGCAAACCGAGTCCCACAACCACGAGTCCCATCACGGCACCGCTCCGAAAGGCTATCTTCAGACCTTTGTCCAGTCCGGTGCGTGCACCATGGGCTGTACGGGCAGAAGCATAAGTAGCGGTCTTCATGCCAAAGAATCCTGCCAAACCAGAGAAGAGTCCACCGGTGAGGAAGGCAAAGGGCACCCATGGATTCTGCACCTTCAGCACATAAGCCATGAAGGCGAAAACAATGGCGAGAACGACGAAGACGGCGGTAACCACCTTGTACTGCTGCTTGAGGTAAGCCATAGCACCCTTTCTTACATGCTCTGCGATTTCTTTCATTCTGTCTGTACCTTCATCCTCTTTCATCATGGTGCGGAAGAAGAACCATGCCATTCCCAATGCCACAACGCTGGCTATTGGAATGAGCCAAAATACTAATGGAATGCTGTTCATAATGCTATATTTATTGGTTAGTAATAATTCCATTTGCTCGTTGGTGTATAACGATGGTGCAAATATAATAAATTTATTAATACGAAAGAGGAAAAACTGAATATTTATTTTATGACACTTAATGACACACTTCGATAAACAAAGAAAATCCTAACTACTTAGCAAGCAGTCAGGATTTTATCATGTGCGCCTGATAGGACTCGAACCTACACGGCCTAAACCACTAGATCCTAAGTCTAGCGCGTCTACCAATTTCGCCACAAGCGCATTTGTGAGTGCAAAGATACAACTTATATTTCAATTAGAAGAAGAAAAAGACAAAAAACTTGGAAGTTGCTTGCTTTTTTCGCAATTTTATTACTATTTTTGCAAACTGAGATAATGGAGCGAATCTATACCTCAAAGAACTTTAGCAAGTTCTGTTACAATTACTTCCCAACTTGCGAAGCCAGAATTACTAACTAAAAAAGATGATATCACAGATGAATATTCCTACTATTTTTACTCAACCAGAAGACTTCTACTCATTAGCATGCTATACCTATATATTGTCTGGCATGATATGTGGCGTTGTCAGATGGTTTCACATGTGTCATCCGTTCGACAAATGGGGGGCGACTTCTTCTACCCTGCTCGCCGACAGATGACATTCTTTTTACACAGCAACGGCTTTGCAGTTGCCTTACGTATTGTGTCCCGGCGACCCAGAACCGGCTATTTGCCCGTAGCTTCGGTATACTCTACTATCCCGTATGCTTCACCATACTCTACCATCGCTATTTCCAAACGGATAAACCTTGGCGTCAATGGTCGGCAGTGACCTATTTCGTCACCCCGTTCCTATTGCTGGGTGGGCTTTTATTTATCGTCTTTTTTCCATCAGAACAATCTACTCATCCCCTACAAGTTAACATGGGAGATTGCCATGGGAGGTGTCAGCATCCTACTTTCCATCCATCTCTTCAAGGAGTGTAAATGGCTTATTAAGAAAGTAGATAGTTACCACACACAGAACTACTCCAACGAATCCGACTTCCCCTTCTCCTTTGCCAAGAAGATATTGCACCTGCCAGCCTTAGGTCTCCTCATGATGTGGACCCTGTTTATTCTTGACAACCAAATGGTCAAAGCATATATTGACCTATTTATGGCAGCATGGCAGGTTCAGTTCCTCTGCCGCATTCTGCACCCCAACAAAATGATTCACTCCGAGCAAAATAAAAACAATATGGACTTCATAGAAAACGAAAACATGGAGCAAATCTTGCAGGAGAAAGAATTATTTGAGAAAATCGTACAGACGGCAGATGGTCAAGTATTAGAAGAAGCCCCTATAGACGACACATCCGATGAGCCAAAACTCATCACATATAATAAGGAGAAACTACGACTGCAGATGGAACAAGAGAACTGGGAATCGGTGAAAGACGAGGTTCTCACCATCGTCAGCAAGAGATACTTAGAGCCCAGTCTGAAGAGAATAGAGGTAGTGCGCGATGTCAGTTCGATGAACCACACTCTGGCAGGCACCTTCATCACGCAAGTGGGATTCTACAGACTGGTCAACGCTTTCCGCATCCGTCATTACGAAAGGCTGATGGCGTCCGACTCTTCTGCCAACATAGGACAGGAAGCCGCTGCCGAGCTGTGCGGTTTCAAGAACAGATGGGGACTCACCAATGCCAGAAAGCGACTCAAAGACTTCGACTACGACCTGATAGAGAAGTATGTGAGCTGAACTTTTTACCTTTTTTTACTCGACTTTCGCTTTACTCAACTTCCGCAAATAGGGATATTCAACAACCTTATCCGTATGGAGGGGAAAATGATATAAAAGCACAATATAGGTACTTAAAAAACTGCTTGAAAGGAATAAAATCAACGTGAACGTGCGGTGGATTTAGTTAAAAAATACTGAATCCACCGCACGGTCACGTTAAAAAACTGAGGTTCACAACAAAAAACTGAGGTTCACTCCCATTGATTAGTTTTTACTTATTTTTGCAGTCGAAAGTAATAACCTATTTTATTAACTGCTTCCTTTTTTATATTTATATTGTAATAAGATATATGAAAGTAAATATATTTAAAAGGTGTATAAGGAAAAGTGGAGCTTAAAACCTAAATTAATTATGAAAAAGAAGTTTTATCCTATGTTGCTCATAGCAGCCTTGAGCTTGTCGGCATGTACGGACGTAACTGAACCTACTGTCGATTATGGTGGAAACACATTTATCAATGACTACTCGGCACTGGTAGATGCAGTCAATAACTTGAACAAGACGCTGAAAGAGCGCTTTGATGCCCTCAACACATTGTTGAGAGACGGCATGGCAGACATTAAGTTGGCAGTAGATGCCAACACGGGTGCCATCACAGTATTGAGTGAGAATACAAAGAATGGTCTTAAAGACATCAACACATCTTTATTTAATGGTTTCGAAGCCTTAACCGCACAATTGACCACACTCACAGGTCAGGTAACCGCACAGGGCGAAGCCATCGTATACGCCATGAACCAGAATGGCGAGCTTCTACGCCTGCAGATAGATGCCACAGGTAAGCTTATCTCAGCACAAATCTTGGCTTCTGGCAATGCTCTTGTAGACGTTATCAACAACCAGGGCAACACCATGGCAGAGCGCATAGCAGCCTTGACAGCTGCCGTGAAGGGCGGATTTGCCGACATCAAGGTAGAGATCAACAACAACACTGGTGCCATCACAGCACAGGGCGAGAGCCTGAAAGCTGGTCTCAACACCATCAACACGACAATCTTCAATGGCTTTACAGCTATCAAGACCACAATAGATGAAAATGGCAACAAGATCGTGACCGCATTGAACGAAAATGCTGAAGTTCTACGCCTACAGATCGACACCACAGGCAAGCTCCTCAATGCTACCTTAATCGCAAAGGCTGATGCTATCATCAAGGCTATCAACGACCAGACAGCAAGCATGGAGTCTCGTTTCAATGCACTGACAACAGCTATAGAGACAGGTTTGGCAAACATCAAGGTGGAAATTGACAAGAATACAGGTGCCATCAAACTCCTCGATGACAATACTCAGGGTAGCTTAGGAAATCTCAATACCAGCTTGCTGAAGATAGATGCTACATTGTTCGATGGCTTCACAGCTATCAAGACCACAATGAACGAAAATGGCGATAAGATTGTGACCGCTATGAACAAAAATGGAGAGGTTCTGCGCCTGCAGATTGACACCACTGGCAAGCTCCTCAATGCTACCATCGTAGCTAAGGCTGATGCCATCATCCAAGCAATCAACGACCAATCAAATAGTCTGGCTAAACGTCTCAATGCACTCACCTTAGCAGTACAGACTGGTCTCGCAGACATCAAGGTAGAAATTAACGAGAATACAGGTGCCATTAAGCTTCTTGAAGAGACCACTCAGGCAGGTCTTGCTCAGATCAACACTACGCTTGTTAATGGTTTCACCAAGCTGAATACCAAGATTGACAATCATGGCAAAAAGATCGTGACTGCTATTGGTAAAATGAGCGATACGTTCGAAGCACAGAGCAAACTGCTCCGCCTCACCATCGACGCCAACGGCTCACTCATCGCAGCACAGCTCAAGAGTAGCATCCTCGACCTCACAGCATAGTTGAAGAGCCAAACTCTTACTCTGGGCAGCAAGATTGACGCCATCAACACCACCGTTGGTGCAGGACTGGCAAAGATTGAGGTAGTTAACGATAAGATTAATACCACGCTCGATCTCCGTCTCACATCAGTGGAGAACAAACTTGGAAGCAACAACTCTGCACTTGGCGATATCAAGACAGAACTCAGCAACCTTAAGACCGCCATCGACAACGTGAACACCAACATCACCACGGGCTACACAGCAGTAAAGGGTAGCATCGATGACATGACAGGACAACTCACCGTTAAGTTGAGTGACAACACAACAGCCATCGTCAACATGGAAAACGGCATGAAGAACCAGCTCATTGCTCTGAAGGAGATGATAGAGCAGCAGGGCGGCAAGATCGTTACAGCCATCGGTCAGAACGGTGACGTTATTGTGGCAGCAGTAAACCAACAGGGCGGCATTATCGGAACAGCCATCACCACACAGGGAAGCGAGATTAAGGGTTCTATCACAGGCTTGGAGAACGGCATAAAGAGTGCCATCACACAGCAGACAACCGACATGAACCTTGTCATCGCAGGAGTGGTTGATGCTATCACCGCACAGACCGCAGCTCTCAACACTGCTATCGCTAAAGGAGTTAGCAAGGTAGTAAAATCTAACACCAAGTTGCAGAATGCCCTTACTACAGCCATTAAAGAGCTGAAGGACAAGCAGGACGCCAACTCACAAGCCATGCTCAAGCAGTTGGAAAAGATGGCTGCCGACAACGGCATCTATCAGGATCCAGCCGACAAAACCTCTGTATACATGGAACCAGCGATGTGGGCAGCAGTATCAGCAGACCCAACTCTGAAGAAAATCATCTCAGACATGCTTGAGGTACAGAAGCCTACTATCCTGTGCTACGCCTACTATTCAGCTTATACAGGCACGGTACAGAACAACAACTTAATCAAGGTAAATACCGAGCAAGTTGTTTCAACAACAGAAGTTGTGGCAGGTACACTCCAACCCATGCAACTCGCCAACGGCAAGAAGGTTATCAGAATAGCCAAAGTGCCAGAGCAGATGAATTATAATATTACTTCAACCGTTAAGAACATCTTACACATCCTTTACGTGGATGCCAAAGGAAAGAATAGCCTCCCCTATGGAGGAGTCAGCAACATATTCCTTAACTTGACTACCTATAAAGATGGAGTCATCATGTCGGTTTTGAAGTGCAACTTTTACTTGCAAAATGATGCTGATGCAACAGGAACTCCATCTTTCGAGTATCCCGAATAAGTAAGAATCTGCAGAAAGAGCATGAATATCTCATGCCAATATGCTACCGCATTACAAATTCAAAGCAGTTACAATTATGAGAATAAAACGTTTAACCTTGGCAGTCGCCGTCTTAGCGACGGCTGCCACACTCCAAGCACAAACCTACAATGATACGGTGCGTACTCACACTTGGTCGGTTTACATCCAGGGAGGAGGAACTCTGTATCATGGCATGAGGGGTATGGACGATATAGCTAAAAGAAAGCACATCATGCCCTTCGGAGGTGTCGGAGTGAAATACAATATCAAGCCCTGGGTAAGACTGGGTTTGAACTTAGAGTACGACATGCTGAGGTCGACAGACAAGGGCATGCTCTCTACCACAACGAACAGGGATTATGAGATAAAAGATCCTTCTACAGGAAAAACCTATCCTACGACCTTGGAGACCAAGATGGACAGATTCCAGAACCGCTATACCATGCAGTACGCCATGGCAGACCTGAATGTAGACTTCAACATCATGGAGTTCTGGCACAACCGCAAGGCCCAGCAGCTCAATCTTTGGTTAGGAGTCGGTGTCGGTTATCTGCGCGGTTGGAGCCGCAACTCCACCACCTTCTCTTACCGAGAGATGGCTGTTGCCAAGGGTGAAGGCTACTACAATGTCTACACCCACGACTACATGAAGAGTCATGCCTTCAACGAACATGTTGACGCGATGTACATACCTGCCACCCTGTCGTTGGAATACGACCTCTCATCTCGCTGGACAGCAGGTGTATTCGGCAGATACAATTATCTGCCTCTCAACAAGGACTTGACTCCTAAGGGAATGTACAGTGCAGGAGTGGTTCTTCGCTTCAACTTCGTCAGCAAGGTGATGCCAAGCAACAAGGCCCGCTACTACAAGGCTCTGAGAGATCAGGCCGAAATGAAGGAAGCCTACGAAAAGCAATTGGCTGAAAAGCAGCGTGCATACGACGGATTGTCTGAGAGTCTGAAGGCTTGCCGCAAGGACAATGCCGAGCTGCAGTCATTGCTCGACGACTGCGAGAAGTCGAAGAAGGTGAAGTCTTACGAGGTATTCTTCACCGTAGACAAGACCAACATCACGACTCAGGAAAGACTTCGCTTGAAGAAGTTTATCAACACCCTGAAGGAACAGGGCGACTACAAGCTTACCATCATCGGTGAGGCTTCGTCGGACGGAGTTTCTTCAAAGAACTACAAACTCAGCGAGGGTCGTCTGAACAATGTTGTCAACTTCCTGAAGAAACAAGGCATCAAGGACTTCGACATCAAGTTGGGGAAGGCCATTGGCGACAGCAACGGCTGTTCAAAGGAGGAATGCCGCAGAGTTTTGATTATTATTGAGTAATAATACAGGGTAAATCTTTTCTTTTAAGCCGCCACAGATAGCTTTAAGCTTCTGGGGCGGCTTTTCTTTATGGGGAAGGAAGTTTCTTCTTTAACTCCTGAAGTAACTCCCCCTATTGATCCTTCAGCCAGTCGCGGTCTTTTTCGTCTTCCGCAGTAAAGTTCTTATCGTCGAAGAGGCTTGTCTGTCCTGTCAACTCATCGATAATCTGTTGCTGGCTCTGTTGTCGAGTACTACCAAGATAGAATCATCATCATTGAATTCTCCCAGGAATCTGCCGTTCTCATCATAGTTGATGCGGTTTACATCCGGGTCGAACCAAACCTTTCTTCCTCCCAGGGTACTGTGTCCGTGGCTCTTCAATCCGATGCGGCGGATGGTTCGCTTGGTAAGGAGATTACCTTTGGCTGCACGTCCCTTGATCAGAATGTCTGAGAAATCCTTCTCCAGGAAGATGCTTTGGCGCTTCTTCGTCAGGTCGGGCTCCATCGTACACTTGATGATTTCTGCCTCTCCATTCGGGTTGGCGGTGAAATAGATAACGCGGCTGCCAGCTGTGCCCTGAGTGATGTCATACAACTTGTCGCGGGTCATGGCGGTTACATTGAATCGCTTGATGAAGTAATCGCCTTGTTTGCCGTCGCGGTAAACACAGTTGTAGATGGTGCGCTTGTCGTTCTTCTTGAATACCTGTACATGGAGGATATTCTTGCCAACGAATATTTTGTCGGCTACCTTGGTGACCTTGAACTTTCCATCCTTATAGAAGATGATGATGTCATCGAGGTCGGAGCAGTTGCATACGAATTCATCCTTCTTCAACCCTGTACCAACGAATCCTTCCTGACGGTTGATGTAGAGCTTCTGGTTAGCCTCTACCACCTTAGTCACCTCAATGGTATCGAAGTTTCTGATTTCTGTTTTGCGTGGATGTATCTTTCCATACTTGCCCTTGAGATATTCAAACCAGTTGATGGTAACATCGGTCATGTGAGCCAGGTCGTTCTCAATCTCAGCAAGTTCAGCCTTAATTTTCATCAGCAGTTCGTCTGCCTTATCCTTATTATATTTAAGGATTCGCTGCATCTTGATTTCCAGAAGTTTGAGGATGTCCTCGCGGGTAATTTCCCGATGGAAGGCATATTCTACCATACCCTTACCGTCTACTTCGGCAGTAAAGAGTTTGTCTTTGAATGGTTCGAGTTTTGAGTCGATGAAGGCAACAACCTCATCCTGACTCTTACTCTGCTCAAACTTTCGCTCCTTGTAGATGCGTTCTTCGATGAAAATCCGTTCGAGAGAAGAGAAGAAGAGCTGTTCCTCCAATTCACCCTTTCTGATCATCAGTTCCTTGCGCAGCAATCCCATAGTGCGGTCTACGCTGTGGCGCAACACATCGCTGATAGTGAGGAAAACAGGCTTGTTGTCTTCGATGACACAGCAGTTGGGCGAGATGTTGATCTCGCAATCGCTGAAAGCGTAGAGTGCATCCATCGTTTTATCTGATGAGGTTCCTGGTGCCAGATGCACAAGAATCTCAACATTTGCCGAAGTAACATCATCTACCTTGCGTGCCTTAATCTTACCCTTTTCTACCGCTTTGGTGATAGAATCGATGAGGCTGCCTGTAGTCTTGCTGAATGGTATCTCGCTGATAACGAGTGTCTTGTTGTCGAGCTTGTCTATCTTGGCTCTTACTTTCAATGCACCACCTCGCTGTCCATCATTGTATTTACTTACATCGATGGCACCGCCTGTAGGGAAGTCGGGATAGAGTTGGAAAGGCTCGCCCTTGAGATAGTGGACGGCAGCATCGCAAATCTCATTGAAATTATGTGGCAAAACCTTACTGCTCAATCCCACGGCAATACCCTCGGCTCCCTGTGCCAGGAGCAGCGGAAACTTTGCAGGCAGCGTGATAGGCTCCTTGTTTCTCCATCGTAAGAGAGTTGCCATTCGGTGGTCTTAGGATTGAAAACCACATCGAGAGCAAACTTAGAGAGGCGCGCCTCGATGTATCGGCGGAGCGGCGGCACGGTCGCCCGTGAGTATGTTTCCCCAGTTACCCTGGCATCTACGAGCAGGTCTTTCTGTCCCATCTGCACGAGCATCGCCGATAGATGCGTCGCCATGAGGGTGAAACTGCATGGTGTGGCCCACGATGTTGGCCACCTTGTTGTATCTTCCGTCGTCCATGCGCTTCATAGAGTGCAGTATGCGTCGCTGTACCGGTTTCAAACCATCCTCAATATGAGGAACGGCACGTTCGAGGATAACATACGATGCATAGTCGAGGAACCAGTTCTGATACATTCCGCTGAGGTGATGTACAGCAGAAGCATCGAATCGGTTCACCGGCTTATAATCGGAATGTTTCTCGGTCGAAATCTCCTCGTTGTCATCTTCCGCAGCATTCTGTTCAGATTCTGCAGAAGAATTTTCCAAATTTGGCGATTTTTCCTCTTCAAGACCGTTTTTATCTTTAATTTCGTCGCTCATATATAGCTTTTAATACTTATTTTATTAATTTATGGCAAAAATACAACAATTTTTCGAGAAAAAAGAGTATCTTTGCCGAAAATTTGAAAAAAATAAGATTTAATCATGGCACAGGAAGATGTTTTTAAGAAAATTGTAAGCCATTGCAAGGAATATGGCTTCGTGTTCCCAAGTAGTGAAATTTATGATGGCTTGGCTGCCGTTTATGACTATGGTCAGAATGGTGTTGAGCTCAAAAATAATATCAAGCAGTACTGGTGGCAGAGTATGGTATTGTTGCACGAGAACATTGTAGGTCTCGATGCAGCTATCTTCATGCACCCTACAGTATGGAAGGCTTCAGGACACGTAGATGCTTTCAATGACCCTTTGATTGATAACCGTGATTCCAAGAAGCGTTATCGTGCCGATGTGCTCATCGAGGATCACATGGCTAAGTATGAGGAGAAGATTGCCAAGGAGATTGCCAAGGCTAAGAAGCGTTTCGGCGATAGCTTTGATGAGGCTCAGTTCCGCAGTACCAACGGTCGTGTGCTGGAACACCAGAAGAAGTTTGATGATCTCCATGCCCGCTATACTGAGGCTATGCAGGGGCCTAACCTGGAGATGCTGAAGCAGATTATCGAGGATGAGGGTATCGTCTGCCCTATCAGCGGTACCAAGAACTGGACTGAGGTACGCCAGTTCAACCTGATGTTCTCTACTGAAATGGGCTCTGCCGCGATGCTACAAGCAAGATATACCTTCGCCTGAACGGCTCAGGGTATCTTCGTAAATTATCTTAATGTACAGAAGACCGGCCGTATGAAGTTGCCATTCGGTATCGTCAGATTGGTAAGGCATTCCGCAACGAGATAGTTGCCCGTCAGTTCATCTTCCGTATGCGCGAGTTCGAGCAGATGGAAATGCAGTTCTTCTGCCAGCCAGGTACAGAGATGAAGTGGTTTGAGTATTGGAAGAAGGCTACTCGTCTGCTTGGCACAAGGCTCTCGGCTTCGGTAATGACCATTACCGTTATCACGATCACGACAAACTGGCCCACTACGCTAATGCTGCTACAGACATCGAGTTCAAGATGCCATTCGGCTTCAAGGAGGTAGAGGGTATCCACAGCCGTACCAATTTTGACCTTTCTCAGCACGAGAAGTACAGCGGCCGTTCTATCAAGTACTTCGATCCAGAGAAGAACGAGAGCTATGTGCCTTACGATGTAGAGACATCTATAGGTGTAGACCGTATGTTCCTCAGCGTAATGTGCCACTCTTACTGCGAGGAGAAGCTGGAGAATGGCGAGACACGTGTTGTTTTGCGTTTGCCAGAGGCTTTGGCACCTGTTAAGTGTGCTGTGTTCCCATTGGATAAGAAGTATGGTTTGCCAGAGTTGGCACACGAAATCGTTGACGAACTGCGTCGGGATGACTATCGGTATCACCGTAGACCACGAGACTCGTCAAACCGATCAGGAGTAAGGTAACTCTGCGTTATCGTGATACCATGGAGCAGGAGCGCGTAGCTATCTCCTGTCATCCTACCTTCGCAGCATCATCGTGGTGCGTAAGCATCACAGGGCGTATTCTGCCGTGGCTAAACTCGGTGAATGGTCAAGAACAAGGGCATTAAGAAATATATCTAGATGAATCTTAAGAGTTTGAAATATTTCTTCAACAAGGATGGACCAGTAATTTCATTGTGAAGGGCGTTGTCGACTTGCCACTGCCCTGATGAAAATGACTCATATCGGCGACCACTGGATGGTTTCGGAACATCTCGGCTATGGTTGCCAGAGCAGCAGTTTAACCATTCCTTTACTCAATGCTAAATTGAGATTGTGCTCAAGGGTTGGTATACCGATGGCAAATGATTAAGAAATAATTTATTTCCATACAGAAAGTCCTGGACGTTCGGCACAAATTTTCCCCATCAACTCCGACGAACAAAGATCAGAATGGTAATTTAGTGACCCTTCCTCGCTGAGGAGTTAAGACAATAGTCGTTCATGTTCTGAAGAAGGGAGCTGGTTGTACTTAACTTCTTATCTTTTACCGATTCGGTACAGGTGAGCTATCGTGGCCGTTTCATTCTAAAAATAATTCAAAGAATAAAAAGTTACGTCTTCGACCAGAGTTTTAACAAAAAAATGTTACTTTTGATGCTGCAAAAGTATTGCAGATTTCAGAATAGTAGTGACCTTTGCATCAGAATTATAAGTTTTAGGTTTTTAGTTAGGTAACCGCATTTGCTAGGATGCATTTTAGGTAAACAAGAGATTGTTCATTCAAGGACGACAGGTATTAGATCTAAAGGTAAATAAGAGATTGTTATTCAAGGACGACGTTTTGAGATGGTCAGGATAAGAGTTATAAGATTCTCTTTTTCTATCCGCTGGCAAAGATAGAGGTTTTACTAAATAATAAGAATAAAGATTTAGAGAAAAGTAGAAATGCATATGTTTAAAAATGGCGATATATGCAGGGATCGCCATTTTTTTTGACTGCAACGATATACAGAGAAAACAATAAATGGCAGTAATTTATGCTTTATAGCAAGAAGACAGATTATTTGATGGAGTCGATTCGCCTGGGTAGGGACGATCGATGGATCGGCGCGAGAAACTCAATCTTATTGTAGGGTTGAGTATACCTTCTATGCTGGCTCAGATTTCTACGGTGATGATGTTCTTCATCGATGCTTCGATGGTGGGGCATCTGGGAGCAGAGGCTTCTGCCAGTATCGGATTGATTGAGTCAACTACCTGGCTTATAGGTAGCTTGCTCAGTGCAGCTGCTACTGGCTTTTCTGTACAGGTAGCTCATTTTATTGGAGCTAATGATTTTGCAAATGCCCGTCAGGTGTTTCGTCATGCGCTGATTTGCGGTGTGGCGTTCAGCATTTTTGTTTCTCTTCTCTGTGTCGGCATTCATGCTTATCTGCCTTATTGGCTGGGTGGAGGTGCCGATATTGCCACCAATTCCTCTCGCTATTTTCTGATATATGGTCTAGTACTTCCATTCGTTTTCCTTTATCATATATCCGAAATGATGCTGAAATCTGCGGGCAATATGCATATGCCTAGTGTGATGGCAGTATTGATCTGCATCTGCGATGTGATATTCAATTACCTGTTTATCTATATCCTGAAGTTGGGTGTTGTGGGGGCTGCCTTAGGAACGGCGATGGCTTATGTCTGCATCTCTCTGCCTAATCTTTATCTTGCAGGTTTCAAGAATCAGATACTGAATCTCCGTCAGGACCATGTCCGTTTCCGTTGGGTCAGGTCGTATGTTCATAATGCCTGTAAAATCAGCATTCCGATAGCCATACAGAACATATTGATGAGCGGGGCGCAGATAGTGAGTACCATGATTGTGGCACCTCTTGGCAATATAGCCATTGCTTCCCATTCTTTTGCTATTACGGCAGAGAGTCTTTGCTATATGCCGGGCTATGGTATTGGTGATGCGGCTACTACTCTGGTGGGACAGACGCATGGAGCAGGGCGAGTAGGTTTGTGCAAGAATTTTGCTTATATGACAGTAGGACTTGGAATGGCTGTGATGGCTGTGATGGGAGTGGTGATGTATGTCTTTGCTCCTGAGATGATTGGCGTTCTTTCTCCGGTAGAAAGTATCCGTGAGATGGGTACCATCTGTTTGCGCATCGAGGCTTTTGCTGAACCATTCTTTGCAGCTAGCATCGTGACCTATTGTGTTTGTGTAGGAGCGGGCGATACCAGAAAACCGGCGATGATCAATCTCGGTACCATGTGGCTGGTGCGCCTCACTCTGGCTTATGCTCTTTCCAAGAGCTATGGCTTGGAGGGAGTATGGATAGCGATGGCTATCGAACTCACATTCAGGGGAATCCTCTTCCTTATCCGCCTCTTCAGAGGTTCATGGATGAAGAGTTTTCATGTAGGTTAGGATTGGTTTTCTGCCTCCAATGTTAGTTTTAGGTTAAGATTTGCATACATCGCGAAGATATTCTCTAAAATGTTTGCAAATCTTTTTTATTTTTCTTAATTTTGCATCGCAGACAGTAACCATGTTGCTGGTTTTGTCGTTATATATAGGTGAACTTGTTAAGTAGCATGATATATATATAATAAGGTATAAAGAAAGAATGATATAGAAAACAATAAATACATAAATAATTAAAATCAGATGAAACTAAGAAAGATTTTTGCAGCAGTTGTGCTGTTCCTTTCTGCAGGTACAGCGATGGCACAGCAGATGCCAGCTATTCCGGTAGACAAGAATGTGAAGATAGGTCGTCTTGATAATGGATTGACTTACTACATTCGTCACAACAGTTATCCTGAGAATGTGGCCAGTTTCTACATCGCTCAGAAAGTGGGTTCTATCAATGAGAATGATAACCAGCGCGGTTTGGCTCACCTCTTGGAGCACCTTGCCTTCAATGGTACCGACCATTTCAAGGGCAACTCTCTGCAGGACTATCTGCAGAGCATCGGTGTACAGTATGGCCGTAATCTCAACGCCTATACAGCAGTAGAGAAGACTGTTTATTACTTCACAGATGTTCCTACTACCCGTACTACAGCCGTAGACTCCTGTATGCTTATCCTCAAGGACTGGAGTAATGGTATCAGTCTTACTGAAGATGCTATCGAGAGCGAGCGTGATGTGGTGCACAATGAGTACCGTATGCGCATTGTAGGTCAGCAGCGCATGATAGAGCGTTCACTTCCTAAGCTCTATCAGGGCGAAAAGTATGGCTACCGTTTCCCTATCGGTTTGATGAGCGTTATCGATGGCTGTAAGCCAGAAACTCTCCGTGCTTACTACCGCAAATGGTATCGCCCAGACAATCAGGCTATTATCATCGTGGGTGATGTAGATGTAAATCATATCGAAGCTAAGATTAAGGAACTCTTCTCAGGTATCAAGGTACCTAAGAATGCCGCTAAGATAGAGAAGGTAGAAGTATCTGATAATGATTCAGCCATCTATGTTATCGACAAGGATAAGGAGCAGCAGGTTGATCTCTTCCAGATTTATATGAAACACAATGCTGTGCCGGATTCTCTGAAGGGCAACATGAGCTATCTCCTGAAGGGATACATGGATAACGTGATTTCTTCTATGATTGCTGCCCGTTATGCAGAAGGCATTGGAGCCAGACTGTCCATATCTCCAGGCAAATGCCGGTGATGGTTCATACCTGATTTCAAGCACAAAGGATGCTTTCACCCTTACCGGTGTAGCTAAGCCAGGAAAGATTAAGGAGGCTTATGCTGCTGTTCTCCGCGAGGCACAGCGTATGCACGAGTTCGGTTTCACAGCTACAGAGTATCAGCGTGCCAAGGATGAATTCATGAGCCAGGTTGACAAGGCTCTTGCCAACAAGGATAAGATGAAGAACGAGCAGTTTACCACCCAGTATGTGGATAACTTCATTTCTAACGAGCCTATTCCGTCAGTAGAAGAGGAGAGCCAGATCTGGAAGATGGTAGTTCCAAACTTGCCTCTTGAGGTTATCAACAGCTATGCCAAGCAGTTGGTTTGCCAGAGCGATACTAACCTTGTATCATTGGTTATGATGCGCGAGCAGGCTGGTGCCGTTTATCCTACCGAGCAGGAACTTTCTGCCATCGTAAAGCAGGTACGTGCTGAGAAGCTCGAGGCTTATGTGGATAATGTTAAGCAGGAACCTCTCATCGCTCAGGCTCCTAAGGCTGGTAAGATTAAGAAGACTGTTGAGAACAAGAAGTTGGGCTTCAAGGAGTTGACTCTTTCTAATGGCGCTAAGGTGGTATTGAAGAAGACCGATTTCAAGGACAATGAGATTGCTTTCGCAGCTTCAGCCAATGTGGGCTATTCTACTTTCGGCAAGGAAGACTTCCTGAATGCTGCATTTGCAGCAGATGTGCTCGATGCTAGTGGTCTTGGCGATTTCTCAAGCAATGATCTTGATAAGGCTTTGGCAGGTAAGCAGGTTGGCGTTTCGTTCAGCTTGAGTCCTTTCAATCATGGTTTGAAGGGTAATTCTACTCCTAAGGACATCGAAACCCTGATGCAGCTCATCTATCTCAAGATGACCGCAGTAAGTAAGGACCAGAAGAGCTTCGACAATATGAAGAGTATGATGGCTACTGTTCTTGCCAACAAGAGCAACAATCCAAGCCTCGTATTTCAGGATTCTGTTCAGAGCACCCTCTATTTGGGTAGCAAACTTGCCCGTGTGCCAGAGGCAAGCGATATAAAGGATATCAACTACGACCGTATCCTGGAGATTGGTAAGCAGTTCTACGGCAATGCCAAGGACTTCACCTTCTATTTCGTAGGTAACTATGATGAGAAGACTCTCCTCCCACTCATCGAGCAGTATATCGCCAGTCTGCCAAACAATGGCTTCAAACTTAAGAACAAGCAGATTCCTTATGCTAATGGTAAGGTAAGCAATGTCTTTACCAAGGCAATGGAGAACCCACAGAACCAGGCAACAGAGATCTGGTATACCAAGGCTCCATTCACCTTGAAGAATTTTGTTCTTGCTGATGTTTCAGCCCGCCTTTTGGAGATGAAGTATTTGCATACTATCCGTGAGGAACTCAGCGCTGCTTATCATGCAGGTGCAAACTATGGTTTGCTTCGCGATTATGATAACAAGGCTGCTATCTCTATTTCAGCCGTGGCTCAGCTGAACCCAGAGAAGTCGGATATCGCTATTCCTTACTTCTTCAAGGGTATGGAAGAGACCGTAGCCCAGCCAAATGCAGAAGACCTTCTGAAGGTGAAGGAGATTCTGACCAAGCAGGCTTCGGTAGACGCCAAGACCAATGGCTACTGGACCGGCATCCTGCGCAACTATGTCATCAACGGCATCGACCTGCACACCGATTACGTGAAGACAGTGAAGCAGCGTCGAGGCATCAGGCTATAGGCGACTTCCTCAAGAATATCGTCCTCAAGCCAGGCAACCACCTCGGAAGTCATCATGAAGGCTACCAAGGAAGAGGCTGGAAAATAAAAACTCAACGAATCCTTTTCAGAAATGGCTGACAGACGGAAAACGTTTTTTTTTCCCAAAAGGTCCCGTCGCAGAACCAAGTTCTGTTCAACGGGACCTTTTAAAAGAAAGGAAATGACGTTCCTTATAAGAATGTCAATCTTTTGTGTCTTTTTGAGAAAACAATCTCTCCTGTTTTTTAAGCTCTTCTTCTAACCTTGTTAGCGAGGGCTTCACGTCGGTCATGAAGAATCTGCTGGCATTTGTCCTGTGCAAGATTCTCAACCTCTGCATTGACCTTAATTAAAATAATCCATAACCTATTGCGATTTGTAATGTTGCAAAGGTAAGATATTCTGACTACAAGCACCACGTAAAAAAGTGAGAAAAGAACACTAAAATACCTCATTTTTTGACATAAATCAAGGAGAAATAGGAAAAACCTAGAAACAAATATTTGAACGATTTTCTCCATCTATTTTTTAAACGATATTTGCAACCGTCGAAAAAGCATAAAAAACACTGGGCTTGATGAACACAAGAGATTCAGAGGTCAAAAGAGAGAAAAAAAGAGTTTTTCAACTTGAAAACATCAAAAAAGTATCAACAAAAATGAAGAAAGTATTCATGATGGTTGCCCTTGTGCTGACATGTACCACAGGCAGCCTTGCGCAACGAAGACATGCGCCGAGCGCCACAACATCCGAAATGAAGCCTTCCTGCCAAGAAATCAACCAAAAAAGAAGGCTACTACTAAGAAGAAGAAGTCTACCACCACTGCCAAGAAGACTTCCTCCAAATCTTCAACATCGACCGCAACAACAGCTTCCAGCAGCCACGACAGACTCTTCCAAAACACATTCTGCCGACACTGTCAATACCAAGGCTTCTGCCAGGAGTATTGCAGCTGAACTTTGGGCTATGCTGGCGGAAACTCTAACAGCAGCAGTTCTGCAGGTAGCAGTATTATCAATGGCATTCTGAACAAAGTGATAGGCTCAACCACATTCAAGAAAGCCGACCTCTGCGCCCACACATGGAAATATAAAAGCCGGGATGCGCCTTTACCTCTGAGAATCTCCTGGCGAAAGCGGGTGGCGGTGAGATCGCTGCCAACAAGGTAGAGGAGAAGTTAAAGCACCTATTATCAGCAAGCTGGCTTCAGTAGTTCAAACACTTACTTCAAGTTCAACGAGGACGGCACCTTCAATGCCAAGATCGACGGCAAGTCATGGAACGGCACCTACACTTTTGACGAGAAGACTCACGCCATCGACCTGAAAGGCCGTCTGCTGCTTAGCCTCAATGGTTTCGCCACCAAGAACACATCTGGCATCAGCATTCTCTTCGAGTCGAAGAAACTGCTTACCATCATCCAGACGCTGACTGCCCTGAGCGGCAACACCACTACTCGGTACTATCGGCGAAATCTCCAAAAACTATGATGGCATCCGCGTTGGTTTCGATCTCAGCAAGTAAAAGGAGCGAAAATAAGATTGATTATTGGATCAAGAATCGGAGAATCGGAGATTCAAAGTCACAATCCACTTGGTCACATATTTCTCTAATTCTCTAATTCTTGATTAAAATAATTTCCCTTATTCATTGACCACTTCGACCTGCATCACGACGTCCTCTTTGGGACGGTCATCGCGAAGAGTCTCGCAATTCTGAATCTTCTCCACGACCTCGAGGCCCTCTACCACTTCACCGAAAACGGTGTACTGTCCGTCGAGGAACGGCGTGCCGCCCAACTCGGTGTAAGCCTTGATCTGCTCATCAGTAAACTTGGGATAGCCTTGTTCCCTGCAGCGCTTGCGCGTCTCGTCGGCAAGCTCGTCCTGGAGTTTCATCAGTCCCTCACGGTCACGACTGCGGCGCAAGTTCATGATTTCATCGTGATGCTCGCGAGCCAACTCGTTGAAGACATTCTGCTCGGCCTGCATCGCCATCTGTTTCTCCATCTGGCGCAGCTCGTTCTGTCGATAAGTCTTACCCCACACGATGTAGAACTGGCTACCGCTGCTCTCGCGTTCTGGGTTTACCTCATCTCCCAAACGGGCTGCGCTCAAGGCACCACGCTTATGAAACAGGTGTGGACAGTCTATCTCGGCAGGAATCGTATAGTCGGGACCGCCCGTTCCCAACATCTTTCCCTTGGGAGCATTCTTGCTGTCTGGATCGCCGCCTTGAATCATAAAATCCTTGATGACACGATGGAAGAGAGTGCCATCGAAATATCCTTCCTTTGCCAACTTCAAGAAGTTGTCACGATGCTGAGGTGTCTCGTCGTAGAGGCGCACCTTGATGTCGCCCTCTGTAGTCTTGATTTTTACTGTTGACATATTTGAATTCGATGATAATTTAATCAACTTTTGATAATGAAGAAGTAAAAGAACTAAAAAATTTCAATTACTTATAATATTCCTCCCACTGCTTCATCGCCTCTTTCCAGTCGGTCTGCTCTCCTCAGCGATGGCCTGCTGCTCGCGTTCAGCCTCATCGCGGGCCTTGTCGCGCGCACGTTTCGCCTTCATAGCCTCAATAGTGGCATCGTCGAGGATCACGATAGCTCCTCGCTTGATGGCGTCTTGCAACTCCTGCTCACCGAAGGCTTTGCCCGGCTCATTGAAGTCGGAGATATTAAACTCGTAGTCGACACGCAGGTCGTGACGTATCTGTTTCTGCTGCAGTCGGTTTCCCGCATTCTTGAGGCGCAGCAACTTTCCTATCTGGCTGATTTCAGCCTGTGAGTATTTATTTCTTCCCATAAATCTTACTTTTCTTTTGCAAAGATAATGGAAAACGAGCGCAAAACATCAAGTTTGCTTGATTTTTTTGCCGAAATGCAGCTAATTTTCTGCAAAGATTCACCTTTTTTTTGCCACACTGCATCCTTATCAAATCTGAAGGCACCAGACTTTTGTCACGATTGCCATTTCCCCGTCATCCTGTTTTTGTAAGGTTTTTAGACATTCCCGACAAGAAATCCACCCCACCCAACTGCACCCACTGATAAGCAACAGCTCTGTCACGACAAAGCTCCAAGACGAAAAACAGCTCCACCGCCTCGGAAGTTTGACCGATGAAACCGCTAAAAATAGATTTTCAGCCATTTTCTCGTACTCTTTCCCTACCATTCCAAGAACAAAAAAATGATATTCACAAAACTTCACAACAAGTATTCTCCATCCACACACATCAACAAGAAATGTTGTTATATTTTACCAGCCAAGGATCTACTTATGTGGTGTCATTTGTGTCATTAGTGTCATTTGTCATTAAGGACTTTTGAAGAAAAAAAGTTCTACTATAGTATATATAAATAATAAATATTATTTATATATACTATAGTAGAGTCAGAAATATCCGAAACTCTTAATGACAAATGACACTAATGACACTAATGACACGCAAGAAGTGTAAAGACAAACACCATACTATCTCCAAACACAGTAAATCGAATTCTGGGAAAAGACACAGCTCAAAATAAGTCATTTTGTGTCATGGTCATTTTGTGTCATTTTGAAATTCAATGTCATTTCCGCCGCTATATAATAAATAAATATAAATATTTATTTATTATATAGAAGCACTTTTTCATTTTTTCAAAACGAAAATGACACAAAATGACCATGACACAAAATGACTTATTTTCCGGTTGTCAAGCAAAGACAATCCTAACTCATGAACCAGTAGCTGCACCAAGAAAGAAGAAAATTTCGAAAAGACGTAGTTTATGTAACTACCTCGAAACATGCCACTTACAAAGCTATTTTAGGCATTTTTCGGAGGACCCGCCAAACAAATTCCACCCAAAATTTGCATTTCCCAAAACAATGTATTATCTTTGCACCGTCAACCAACGAGAATGCTATAAGGGCTCCACAGGGGACATCTATTACGACCAAGGTCGGTCACAATAGACGACCAACGCCGGTCATCTATTAAGCCCCCAAAAGAGCACTACTCCAAGGCCGACAGACGACATCGGGCAACCAACAAGACACCCGACACAAGGGCTGTAACAAATGCCCCAACTATTTCCTAAGATCCGCCTCTCCCGCAGACAAAGGCCCGGCCACCAGAATCGGGGAAACAACAGGACGGACACAACATATAAACCATCATTTAACTGTTATTTTTTAGTCATTAGTCATTTTCGCTTTTCTAAGTACAAGAACTTGAAACTATTTTGCTTGCAGTAGCCTCTTGTCATCATACAGAGACAGAACGATTACAACACAAACGGCGATTACGACACAGGCTTGCGATTACGACAGGAAACAATTCCGCCCGACATGGGCACAGCTGAGAATCAACCGTAAGCCTATATCGGGCGAAACGAGAATTGAGAAGTAGCGGAACTGCACTTCCAAGGACAGCAAAGCTGCGGGAAATGCACGTTCGGGGACAGCTCAGCACTATGGCTGATACGTCACGCAGGCAGGAGTTATGGTCATACGAGGATTGACGAACGAGCAACCCATGAAGATGCCATTCAGCTCGTAGGGAGTCGATTTATAACGCTCGCCGATGGTCACTTTCTTCAGACCCTTGCAGTTCCTGAACGACATGAACTTGCACTCTGCGCTGCCCGGTATCGACACCGCCGTGAGACGGTTGCAGCTCTCGAAAGCCTCAGACTCTATCTCAGTGAGACCAGCGGGGAAAGTGATCGATGTGAGTCCGCAGCCCTGGAAGGCGCCCTGCCCTATCTTAGTGACCGATGCCGGAATATCGACACGTGCAAGGCTCTTGCACTCACGGAAGGTGGCTGTAGGTATCTCGGTGAGGTTCTGAGGCAGTTTCACCTGAGTAAGGGCGGAGCATCCCCAGAAGACAGTATTGCCCATCTTGTCGACATTGTCGGGCAGTGTGGCTGAGGTGAGACCGGTACAAAGCGAGAAGATTCCAAGACCCAGTTTCTTCACGCCAGCAGGCACGACAATGGTCTTGAGCGCCGGATTCTGGGCAAAAGCGTGATTGCCTATCTCGGTGACGGTAGACGGGATGGAGAAAGAGCTGATGCGGGTGCGGGTAAAGGCGTAAGCGCCGATGGTTTTCAGTCCCTCAGGGAGTGTCACCGAGCGCACCTTCAGGTTGCCAAAAGCCGTTTCACCGATTTCGGTCACACGGAACGTATAACCAGCATAGCTGATTGTGGCAGGCACCGTGTAGTCGCGACCCACCGACTGATCCATGTCGAGGTATTCGAGTTTGGCTTCCCTGGTGGAAGTGTTCACCCTGAACCACATGTCGCCCTGCTGCACGCGAACGGCGCTCGACGAGTTGCCTTCCGACACCACCACATCGAGAGTCTTGGTGGTGCGGTCGATGCTCTTGAGCCATTTCACCACATCGGCAGGCAGATAGGAGTAAAGCGGTGAGAGGTCGGAGTTGACGGCACGCTTGAAGAGATCGTTCTCCATGGCTGCGCCGAGTCCCAGTTCGTCTTCCTTGTAAGTAGAGAGGATGCAATTCACCACCTTCTCGACGGCATTGACACGATCGGTAAGCTCTGCCCCGCCCATTTCTCTTCTCATCATGGTAGGCTCAAGATACGGTTTACCGTCGGCCACCCACTTATCCATCATCTTGCTTTCGGCAACCAGACGGGCATTGTCTATATCCGACACCATTGGCAGGGCGTCAACCCATGTCACCTGCTTAGGTCCGTTCTCGGGCGGCACCGGTGTGGTTCCTCCCACGCGTCCATGCCACAACTTGCGTCCCACACCCTCGCAGAACTTCACGGTGATGGTCTTCTTGTTGGGGTTAAAATTGGCGATACCGTTACGCGACGAGCGCGAATTGCCCGTAGCCCTGTTCTTGGCACGGCGCACCTTTCCCTCGGCTTCGTCGGCGGTCCTCATCACCTTCTTCACGGGTTCGGGTGTTGCCTTGTCTATGACCTTGTTGGTCTTGTTTCTGAGCAGTTGCTCACCCTTGTTCTTCAGTTTGTTCAGGAATCCCTGAGCCTGTGCCACGTCGGCAGCGCCCATTGTGAGGCAGAGTGCCGAGAGTATGATCAGTCGTTTTGTGTTCATCTCCTTGTGAATATTAAGTGTTAAAAATGTTATGTATTCAATGATTTATCTCGTGTTTGCATCCATCTACACTCCTACCTTAATTTTCCTATCCCATTGTTGTTTTTCATTTTCCTGTCGCAAATATACTACTTTTTTCTTCAGCAGTATACTTTTTGGGCATTTTTTTTCGAAGAAATTTCGAAAAAGGAGTCAAGGAGTTAATTTGAGGAGTCAACTCCTTATTATATATACTCAACTTTCGCAAGTTCAGAAGTTATAGAAGTGTACGATTGAAATTACCCAAAAGAAGCCTATAACGAGAAAAAGATGAAAAGTATTAAAACGAAACCAAAATAGGCTATTTTACTTTCACTTTGTCAACTATAACGAGTAAAATAGTTTCTTATTGAAAGCAAAATAAAAATCTAATAACAAAAAGTAAGTTATTATCATTAAATAACTATCAAAATGTTGTAATTTTGCAGTCGTAAACATACATACTGCTATCGTTTCATAAAAGAAATAGAACAAATAGTTACAAATCTATAATAATAGGAGAGATTAGTTATGAAAAGATTGAAGCAATCATCCGTAAGACCAAGTTCGAGGATGTGAAGGAAGCATTGCTTGCAGCCGACATCGAGTGGTTCTCTTACTACGATGTACGTGGCGAAGGTAAAATGCGACAGGCACGCATCTATCGTGGTGTGATGTACGACACGAGCAGCATCGAGCGCGTACTGTTGAATATCGTTGTACGTGACAAAAACGTAGAGAAAACTATCAATGCCATCCAGAGGCTGCCCGCACAGGCGAGATTGGTGATGGTCGTATCTTTGTCATCCCTGTAGAGGACACTATCCGTATCCGTACAGGCGAGCGAGGCGACATCGCCCTCTATAATGCCGAGCAGGAGAAATAGTGATCCATATTTAATGTTTAGTGTTTCCTTGTAAGGACTACATTACAAACAAAAGGACAACACAAGTACTTCAAACGAAGGCAAGGCATTAAACGTTTTCTTAAAGTTTTTAATTAATCTTGTGTAGTGAGGGCGAAAGCCCGACAAGACAACAGTCACTACACACTAAACAGTAAAAAGATTATGAGTGTACAGGATTTAGGAATTTCATTAGATACCGTGTGGATGCTGTTGGCAGCCATGTTGGTCTTTTTCATGCAGCCGGGCTTCGCCCTCTGCGAGGCGGGGCTTTACCCGTAGTAAAAACACCGCGAACATCTTGTTTAAGAACTTCGTTGACTTCATGATCGGTTCGGTTCTCTTCTGGTTCGTAGGTTTCGGATTTATGTTTGGCAGCGACGGAGCTGGCTTCATCGGAATGCCTAACTTTGGCGACCTCACCTTCTATAAAGGCGACTTACCAGTAGAGGGCTTTCTGATGTTCGAGACCGTATTCTGCGCCACCAGCGCCACCATCGTGTCAGGAGCTATGGCAGAACGTACCAAGTTCTCCATGTACTGCATTTATTCATTCTTCATCTCATTGATTATCTACCCTGTCGAGGGTCACTGGACATGGGGTGGCGGCTGGCTTTTTGCAACGCTGACGCAGGGTCATTCATGATGAACACCTTTGGTGCTGCCTTCCACGACTTCGCAGGTTCTGCCATTGTTCACAGCGTAGGTGGTGTATTGGCATTGGTAGGTGCCATCTGCCTTGGCCCTCGTCTGGGCAAGTATCGCAACGGCAAGAGCACTGCCATCCCTGGTCACAACCTCATGGCTGCAGCTCTCGGTGTATTCATCCTCTGGTTCGGATGGTTCGGATTCAACCCTGGTTCTCAGCTCGCTGCTTCTGGCGAAGTAAACCGCGTAGCCATCAGCCACGTGTTCCTGACAACCAACATCGCAGCTGTATGCGGTGGTCTTGGAACCATGTTCACCTCTTGGATCAAGTATGGCAAGCCTTCATTCTCACTGACTCTGAACGGTATCTTGGCAGGTTTGGTAGCCATCACTGCAGGTTGCGACTTGGTTAGCCATTGGGTGCAGCCATCATCGGTCTCCTGGCAGGTATCATCCTTGTGTTCTCTATCGAGTTTATCGATACCAAACTCCACATCGACGACCCTGTAGGTGCAAGTTCAGTACACGGCGTATGCGGTATCTTCGGTACAGTGATGACAGGTCTCTTCGCCATCGACGGCGGCGCCTTCTACGGCGATGGCTTCGGATTCTTCGGTGCACAGTGCTTCGGTATCATCACCATCGACATTTGGGCAGCCGTAACAGGTATCATCCTCTTCTGGGGCATCAAGAAGATTGCCGGCCTGCGTGTTGACAAGCGAATCGAGGAAGAAAGTCTCGATATCTACGAGCACGGCGAGAGTTGCTACAACTAATCTGTGGCAACTGGGTAAACGAGAAAAATAAAGATTGGGCAGCTGCTGTGATCAACAGAAGATGAGCAGCTGCCACAACCTTAGGAAACTAAGTATTAACACATAAAAAAGAATGAGTATGAAAAGTTTGAAGAAGATTGGATTGTTGGCACTCACATTGGCAGCATGCGCCACGGGTGCACAGGCACAGGATAAGATTGAGGCAAATGTAGCTGCCGATGTTGTAAGCCAGTACATCTGGCGTGGTCAGGAATGCGGACAAGTGTCATTGCAGCCTACACTCGGACTGAGCTGGAAAGGTCTCTCGCTCACAGCATGGGGAAGCGTAGGACTCTCAAATGGGAAGACACCAAGGAGTTCGACCTCACCCGGCTTATCAGACAGGCGGTTTCCACATCGGCGTGACAGACTACTATTTCAACACAGAGGGCGAACGCTACTTCCTCTACGATGCCCACAAGACAGCCCATACATTTCGAGGCTAACGTAGGTTATGACTTCGGTCCTGTAGCGCTCAACTGGTACACCAACTTTGCTGGTCATGACGGTCTGAACAAAGACGGCGACCGCGCTTATTCTTCCTATGTGGAAGCCACAGTGCCATTCCGCCTCGCTGGTCTTGACTGGCAGGGCACTTTAGGCGCTGTTCCTTATGCCACAGACTATTATGCTGACGCCTCTGGATTCGCTGTGACCAACGTGGCTGTAAAGGCTACCAAGGACTTGAAGATCACAGACAGCTTCTCGGTTCCCGTCTTTGCCCAGGTGGCAGCCAACCCAAGTTCACAGAAGGCTTACTTTGTGGTAGGCTTCACTCTCCAGCCATAATGAAAAACGCATATTGGGTTTTTAAGTTATTTCTTGATTAAATCACAAAGCCTTCACACCTTTGAAGGCAATGGCAAAAGATGCCGATAGTTCCCCCGAACTGTCGGCATCTGTACGCATAGAAAAAAGTAAAATAATAACGATAGTGTTAAAACAACATCAATCGCATAAAATAATCATAAGAAGCCACACTATATTCGAGAAAAAAAGCATAACTTTGCAACCACATTTCTATGAATAACAGAATGTTTCAGTAATAACATAGAAAAAAATAGAATAATCACAAAAACAATAGTAATTGTATGAAAAAGAAAAATTATGAGCAACCATGCATTCGCGTGATTACAGCAGAATCAACACCCATCCTCGCTGGCAGCGAAAGATTGCAGGGAAAGACAAGCGACAGCGGGCAGGACACTCCAAACATCACTTATGGTGGCGACGCCGACAATAAAACTCAAGAAAATCCAGATCACTACGAAGTTTGGTAATAAAGTTAAACTAAGATGGTATCGAAAAAAATGAAAACAATAACATTATATAATAAAAAGAAACTGGAAGAGTCTTCTTACTCTTCTGACGCTCATCGTGCTTATTCCTGCCACCATGAACGCAGCCGACACGTGGGAATATAAGAACAGCAGATTCTCGGGCGGCGAAGGAACCAAAGAGAATCCTTATCTCATCAGTACAGCACAGGACTTGGCAAGTCTGACATATCAGACAAGTTATTCCATATTATCCTACAAAAATTTTAAAAACGTATATTTCAAACAGACCGCCGACATCGTACTGAACGACGATGTACTGAAAAGCGTATCAATCGATGCTTACGGCAGGGCTGTATTCAACGAAACAAGCCTCAACAAATTGAAAGACTGGTTTCCTATAGGAATATACGGAAGAAACACTTCGGGTTACGAATCATGCTATTGGTTCATGGGGCATTACGATGGCGCCGGACACTCCATCAGCGGTATTTACAGCTATCGAGGAGATCATAGCAACACCTACAACGACGGAAACGGTTACGACAACTATCTCGGCCTCTTTGGTGCCGTTCAGAACGGAAGCATCAAGAACCTCACACTGAAGGACTGCCTGATTAGAGTACGCGACGATAATGCAAGTTCTAACGAGTGGAGATATATCGGAATATTGGTGGGAAAGGCAGAAAACACAGTCATCAGCAACTGCCACGTAGAGAATGCAGTCATCTGCTCGGAAAACCTTGCCAAGCCGACAGAGGTTAGCGTGGGCGGCATAGTGGGCTATTGCAACATCACCGACTACACGGGTGATTACGAACTGAAAGACTGCACATTCAATGGAAAGATCAACATCTGGAACGCAACCGCATCTTGCTCGCCAAGCTTGGGCGGAATATGCGGAACCATCAATGCTTCCGACAATTATCTCAACAGCCACAGCAACCCCAAGATATCTGGCTGCCAGACACGTGGTGTGATAGCTTACAATTATGACAACAACACCAATCCCACTGAGAAGATCGTCTACGCAGGCGGCATCTTAGGAAAATTCAATCGTCCCTCTAACAGCACAGATCAATATGCCAGCATCTATCGATGCACCAACTTCATCAACACCGATGTCATTTCCACCAACAGCAATGTCTACGCTGGTGGACTTTCCGGCTATTTGGCAAGTTGCGAGCAAAGTGCCAACTTCGGAAACCTCACCGTCAACAAGACCGGCGGAACAGTAAACAACGTCTATGCCGGCGGCATTGGATCGTTTACCAAGATAGACAACTGCGTGAACTATGGCACGCTCACCTTAGGATTCGGCAGCAGCGAATACCCAACTATGGTAACAGGAAATGCATATCTTGGCACCCGGCTGTGTGCGGCTTAGGCACCGCAGCCTCATCAGACAATCCCTGCAATATTGTCAACAGCGCCAACTGCTCAAGCATCGTAAGCACAGGAGTCAGTGGCAACTGCTACACCGATGGCGTTTGCGTGTTTGGCAATGCCAGCGCATCAGAAGCCAACAACAATGTGTACAACTGCAGTTCCACCAACACAACTTATCACAGAAACATAACCTCGGAACGCTAAGGACGATTACCAGAAATACGCCAACCTCGCCATCCTCAACGACAACGCGAAAGCCAACGGAGCCAAAGAAAATATCTGGGGCAGCTCGACTCCCCACAGTCCATCTTCCATAAGTATCTCATGCCCCTTGCTCCATGTTCTGTACCAGCAGTCAAACTGGACGAGAACGACGACAACTTGGTTTCGCTGATAGCCAACAATGCCTTTGATGCCGACCTACAAAACAAGGTAAGCGTAACATGGGTACGCAACCTGAAAGTTGGTTATTGGAACACCATCTGCCTACCTTTCGCAATGACAGCCGAACAGTTGAAAGCCACTTTTGGTGACAAAGTGAAAGTGGAAAGCTTAAAGGATGCTTCTGTAGATGCAAGCGGAAAGGTAACAATCAACTTCGCCTCAGCCACGGAAATAGAAGCAGGAAAGCCTTACCTCATCAAGCCAGCCAACATCAGCACAGATCAGGACACCTACGTGTTGGGCACTTACGCCCTAAGTTCCAGTCTGGCTTTTTCAAAGAGTTCTCTCACTAACGGCGGCAAAGTAAGCATGATTGGAAGTTATGGAAAATTCACGCTGAAGGGTAACGGCGAAGCAGAAGAATACTTCCTGCAGGGCGACAAGTTCTACCACATCGTTGCCAGCAACCCAATCTCAGCAAAGGCTTCAGATGCTATTTCAGCATACAGTATCCAAGCACCGAAACTCTCACCCTCGCCAAGATACAGCATGCCGACGGTACGCCAACAAGCATCCAGCTCGTAGAAGCAGGAACTGCTGCCGACGGCACTAAGATATACGACCTGCAAGGCATTGAGCACACAAAACTGGAGAAAGGCATTTACGTGGCAGGCGGAAAGAAGTTTATAGTGAAATAAAGCAAGTTTTTTTCATGAAACAACGTATGACTTATAAAATAAGCAGCAAAGAAAATCTAACTAATTTATGCTTTTAGTTTAGCAGAAGTGCCGACAGCTCGTGAGAACTGTCGGCACATTTTTTTACGTTTCTTACAGAAGGCTCTTAATAATTCAACTTTCACAAATGAAGAAGTTAAAAAGAGGGAGTAAAGTCAGAGCCCTATACTTTATGGCTAAGTATCCACTTCTTTAACTTCTATAAATCAAACTGATAATCTATATTTTTCTCTTAATTTTGAAACAAACTTTCAAATTGTAATGCACAAACAACAGAACGCTTACAATATGAAAGCAAGATAGCAATAATAGCTTCAAGTTTAAAACAAAGCATACAAAACTAACACAAATTGTAAGCAAACCTTTCTTTATTATATCAAATTGTAGTAATTTTGCACCCAATACTTAGCAAAGTGTTATAAATAACCGTAAAAGAAAGGAAAAGCTATTATGTGTGGAATCGTATCTATCTTCAACATTCAGGAGCAAACTCCCGAACTGCGACAGCAAGCACTGCGCATGAGTCAGAAAATCCGCCATCGCGGACCAGACTGGAGCGGCATCTACTGCGGGTTCAGCCATCGGCTCATGAGCGCCTGAGTATCGTAGACCCAGAAAGCGGTCGACAGCCCCTCTTCTCACCCGACAAGAAACAAGTACTTGCCGTAAACGGCGAGATTTACAATCATCAGGACATCCGCTCACGGTTTGCCGGACACTATCAATATCAGACAGGCAGCGACTGCGAGGTGATTCTGTCGCTCTATCGCGAGATGCGCGCCGACACCGACTTCGCCACACTGATCTTTCAAGGCGAGGACGCCGTACATGCACGCATCTGCCAGATGCTCGAAGAGCTGAACGGCATCTTTGCCTTCGCCCTCTACGACGCAGAGCACGACGAGTTTCTGATTGCACGCGACCCCATCGGCGTGATTCCACTCTATATCGGCTACGACAACGACGGCAAGGTGATGGTGGCTTCCGAACTCAAGGCACTCAGGACTGATGAGCGACGTGCCTACGGACTGGTTTGTATGCTTCCTGCTTTCGACGGAGGACTCGACAGTTCGGTAATTTCCGCCATTGCCAAAAAATTTGCCGCACGCCGCATCGAGACCGACGACAAGAAAGAGGCATGGTGGCCTCAACTCCACTCTTTTGCCGTAGGATTGAAAGGTGCGCCCGATTTGGCAAAAGCCCGTGAAGTGGCAGACTATATAGGCACCGTGCACCACGAAATCAACTACACTATCCAGGAGGGTCTCGACGCCGTGCGCGATGCGATATATTTCATCGAGACCTACGATGTCACCACCGTTCGCGCCTCCACGCCGATGTATCTGCTCGCCCGCGTAATCAAGAGCATGGGCATAAAGATGGTGCTCAGCGGCGAAGGCGCCGACGAGGTGTTTGGAGGCTACCTTTACTTCCACAAAGCTCCCGACGCTCGCGCATTTCATGAAGAGACCGTGCGCAAGCTGTCGAAGTTGCACCTCTACGACTGTCTGCGTGCCAACAAGTCGCTGTCGGCATGGGGCGTTGAAGGACGCGTGCCGTTTCTCGACAAAGAATTTCTTGACGTTGCGATGCGGCGACAAATCCCGACTGCCTCGGCGAGACGGCACTGGCTAGCGAGCCTGACATAAAGCAGCTGTTTGTTACAGGCGTTACAGACAACCGTGTGCCTTATTTCGAGCGCACGCTGTATCTTATCCGCAAGCGCATTGAGCGTCGTGTTAAGAACAAAGACTTCTACATCTGCTCGCTGTCGAGCA
>VOFE01000565.1_pt1 | contig 36001 bp, 62 predicted proteins | sample 5384071 | NCBI WGS metagenome assembly VOFE01 (sample SAMN12384724, study PRJNA508395) | human gut metagenome | isolation source: healthy gut D | host: Homo sapiens
GCGCCGTAAATCAGTCCGTTGATAACCACGCCGGACAAAATATTTCCAAAATGTCGGCAGGCCATACTTACCGGAGTGGCAAGCTCAGAAAGCACATTAAAGGGGGTCATGATCGCAATGGGTGTAGTGAACCCTTTGAGATACCCTCCCACGCCGCCGGTCTTGATCTTCTGCGCTGTGATCATGACAAATACCACAACTGCCCAAGCCGCCTCTGTAGACAGATCCGCCGTAGGGCTCCTGAGTCCCACAAGACTGATCAGGTTGGACACCACGCTGGTGGCAAACAATGCTGCCACAAAAGGTATCAAATGGCGGAATTTCTCACCCATGTTGCCCACCACGAATTTGTTCGCCATCTCCACCAGCATCTCCGCAAACGCCTGACGCTTGGAGATGTTTTCCACCTTCAGGTCATGGGTCAGCCAGATGCAGACTCCTGTGATCAGCGCCATGACGATCCAGCTTACCACGATGGTTTCGCTGAGCTTAAAATCTCCCAGAATGGGGATGTCCGTGGGCAAGGTAAAGAATACTTTTGCTCCCGAAATGTCTAATTCCATACACGCCTCACCTCCTTACTGTAAGCAGAATCCGCTATTTCTTTTTAAAAACAATGCTGTGGATCTTTATTCCAAGACTTGGAAACAACAGCGGCAAAATCCCCGCCGCAAACTGAAAGCATGGAAGCGCAATGGCTGCCACCACCCACAGCATCTGCAAAGCATCCGCTGGGAATAGCTGGCCTTCATTTTCATGCGCGCCGCGTCCTCGTCCGCACTTGCCGCAACCTTCTGGACCGTGGCTACCCATAAGGAAAAATTCAGCACAGCGATCAGGCCGCCGCCGATCCCTCCAAGAAAAACCGTATAATCAAAGGGAACTTTCTCCGGCATGACGCCGTGAAGAATACCGAAAATCACCCACATCAGCACCGCGCCAATGGCTGTATACACTGCCACATGCCCGGTTTCTTTTTTTACTGCCGGCTGTACTTCACCAAATATGCTCATCCTCTCGCCCTGTCAACCTTTCCGTTTTTGCTGGATATCTCAGAGATGCCGGTTAAAGGAAACCCGCTTTTTCTCTTTGTCTCTTTTCTTTTCCCGCTTCATCACAGCCAGATATGCTTTGTAACCCACCATTGCGGAGCCGCCCATCCCGAAGAAAAATCCCGGAATGAACACCCAGCCTCCCACGCCCATGTGAACGTTCAGCCACCAGCACAGCGCCAGACACATCAGAAGCGGCATGATAAAGGAAAGGCCAAGCTGTGTCAGCATGGTAAGATTTTTCAACGTACTTGTCCACTGCTTCAAAGCCCGTGCCTCCTAAAATTTTTTATATGGAATTAAAAATATCATACTTCATTTCCACAGAAATGTCCAGTATTACTCAGGAAATCCTCCGCAGTTTTCAGTAAATATAGCTGTCAAACGCCGGATTTTCAATATTTTCTGCATCTATCCACACGGGTTCCAGAATTACATTCTTGTCTTCCTCCGGCAGCTCCTCCACAGATACCCTCAGAGCTACCATATGGTCTGATATCCGATGGCATACGGATTCTGGGAAACAATCCCCAGCTCCTCGCCTGCAAGAACCGCCTCCTGCTGCCGCTTCGTGCCGTCCACGCCCACCAGCACGGGAGTCGGACTTCTCCGCCTTTTCCAGATTCAGATATAAGTCTGCCATATCCGCATTGCTGCAGAAAATCCCCGCCAGGGTGGGATGAAGGGTCAAAACGCCCTGTATGGCTGCGTTCATATCCTTCACTTCGTCCTGATAGACCATTTCCACGATCTCAATATCCGGATATTTGGCGATCTCCTCCGTAAAGCCCAGGATCCGCTCCTGGATGCTCTGCGTTTTTCCTGTACAGAGAGAACGGCTATCTTTCCCTTCTCTCCAATCGCCTGTACCAGCTTCTCCGCCGCCATTTTTCCCAGCTGTATATTATCGGTTCCGCAGTAAGCCGCAACCAGCTCCGATTCGCTGACATTGGAATCAAAGGCCACCACGGGTATTCCATTCTCCATTGCAGTCTCCAGCTGCGCCTGACAGGAATTCATATCCCCGGCGGACAGACAGAGTACGTCCGGATTCTCGGAAAGTACTGCGTCCAACGTGTTGATCTGGGTCTCCACATCCGTTTCATCATCTTGGTCCTTCAAATGTCATGGAAACCTGTTCCTCTTTCTCAAAGCCGTAGGCAACGTTCACATCACGGACCGCATCCTTCATACCCTGATGGATCTGCTTCCAGTAGCTTCCTTTGTGTTTTTGCTCACTACCGCAATATGCGTTCCCGCCTGTATGGGGACAGCCGTGTCAATCTCTGGAACATCCGGATTTTCCGGCTCCTGCGCTTCTTCCAAAGCCGCATCCTCTGCAGCGGCCTCGGATTCTGCCTGGGTTTCTTCCTGGCCTGCCGCCAGAATTTCCTGCTCCTTCTCCTGTCCAGAAACGCCTGCCAGTATCCCCGCTGATGCCAGAAATGCCATAAATACAGCCGTTTTCCTCTTCATCTTTGTCTCCTTTGCATAGTACATTTACATTTACTTTAAATTATCCTAACAATACACTGTTTTCTCTTTTCCGTCCATAGATTTAATACTTTTTTCACATTTTTTCAATCCCATACATCCCATTCCCGCCCAATCTCATAGGCCGTGGAAAAAGACAGCGGCCCCAGGATCACGCCCCAGCCGCCGAACAGGAAAAACCCGAGATATACCGACGCAATGACTGCAATCGGTGATATTCCAAGCCTTCCGCCCAAAAGCCTTGGCTCAAGAAATTCCCGCACAAAGCTGGTCGCCACATCCAGAAGTACGCAGCCGGCTGCCATCCCCGGCTGTCCCCGGAGCAGATAATAAAACGCCGCCGGATAGAGAAAACTCCCGGTTCCCAGAAGCGGCAGCGCATCCAGCGCTCCCAGCACAAGCCCCTGGATCAAAAAGTATGGACTCTTCATCATCCAGAACCAGAGACTGCTCACCACCGCCACCAGCAGCATAATGACCGCCTGGGATTTCACATACACCACGGTGGTTTTCTGCAGACGTTTGATCACCCGCCGGGTTCCCACCAGCCAGGAATAATCCCATATTTTTTCTGAAGTTTTTCAAAATCCCCAAGGATCAGCACAGTCAGAATAAATGTCACGCCAAGTCCGGACAAAAACAGGATTCCTCCGCTTACCCATCCCTGAAGCTTTCTGAAAAAACAGTTCCCAGCGCGGGAAGCTCCTCCCGGACAGACGCTCCCAGCGCGCGCAGACAGCCGTAGCTGTCCTGCCTTGCAATGCCAAAATCCTCTTCCAGCCGGACGCAGAGCCGCTCCAGAACATCCCCACAAAGCCGCAGCCAGTCCGGCAGATTCTCAAAGGCTGTCCCAAGCTGCGAAAACAATTCTCCGCCTCCCCAAAAAGAACTGCACCTGCCGCACCGAAGAGGAGAAGCAAAAAAAAAGCGCCGCAGCCAGTCCTTTTTTATCCTGATTTTCCTGTGCATCGCCGCAACTGCCGGGTGCAGCCACACCGCCAGAATCCAGGCCGCCAAAAAGGGACTGCCGCCGGGAGCAGATAAGCATAACCCACATACACTCCACGGCAATCCCAACCATTGTCAGACGTCGTTTCCATTCCATATGCAAATCTCATCACCATACTTTTTTGTTTTAGTATGGTTGTTTTTTCCAAAATTATACGGACTGCTTTTTCAGACAGGCAAATTCCTGAAAGGCCTCTCCCTCCGGGCAGATATAAAAGGTCATCGGTTTTCCGGTCGCCGGATGGCAGAAGGAAAGTCCTGCTGAACAGAGTGCAAGCCTTCTGGAAAATTTTGATGCTCCATATTTTTTGTCCCCCAGAAGCGGCATTTGGGCATGGCCATCTGCACTCTGATCTGATGATGCCGCCCGGTTTCCAGATGTATGTTCAGGAGCGTGCGCGGACCGGTTTCCAGCACCTCATAAAACAGCCGTGCCTCTTTCGCCCCGGGCGTTCCCTTTTGCACCACCGAAGAGGTGTTGCTTCTGCCGTCTTTTTCAGGTAATCCGTAAGCTGTCCCCTGTCTTTTAACGGCTTTTTTTCCGTTACCGCCAGATATTCTTTTTTGATCTTTCCGGAAGTCATCTGCCGGTTCAGATCAGCCGCGGCCTTCTGATTTTTGCAAACACCAAAAGTCCCTCAACCGGCTGATCCAGACGGTGGATCACTGCCAGATAGGGAATGGTTTCCGGCGCTTTTTCTGCCAGATAATTTTTCAGCATACTTTCCAGGTCCATGGAGCCGATTCCCGCGCTCTGCACCGCAATCCCGGCAGGCTTGCGGCAGACCAGAATATGCGCATCCTCAAAAAGGATCCTGTCCTTCATATTTCCAAACCACATACTTCTCTCCCATTTTCTCCGGCTTTCTACAGAATCAGCCTGCATTCCCCAAACAGGGCATTCACATGGATCACATATTCGCTGATACGCTGTGATTTCCGAATTTTTTCAGATCTTTTTCGCTGTTCTCCAAGGAGGTGCCAAGATATGCCCACAGCTCTTTCATCTTATACAAGGTATTTCTGTCGCCGAACATATACTCTGTGTACCCCTGCAAAAGCGTATCATGAAAAACCCGCAGCCTTTTTTCTCTTCCTGCTCCTTTGAATTTCCCTGACGGATCGCCTCTGTCAGCCAGGGCTTTCTGAGAATCCCCGGCCCAGCATGAGCTTTTCCACGCCCGGAAATTTTCCGATCACTTCTTCGTAAGCTTTTTACACTGTTGATATCCCCGTTATAACAAAGAGAATGTCTGCTCTTTTCTGCTGCCAGCGCAAACGCATCGGTATGTATGGTTCCCTGCCTGTACTGATCTGTCTTCAGACGCGGATGAATGATCAGTTCCTTCAGCGGAAACTCCTCATAAATCGACAGAATCCGAGGCCATTCCTCCTCATCCTCCACACCGATTCTTGTTTTGATTGAAATAGCCAGCGGACATTTCTCAAAATCTCATCAAGAAACGTCTCAGTTCTCCTGGAAGTCCTAAAAATCCTGCGCCCCGATTTCTGGCCGTCACAGTAGGAGACGGACAGCCCAGATTCAAATTTACTTCTGTGTAGCCAAAGGACTGGATTCCCCGGCAATGCTTAAAAATCCTCGGCACGATTGGTGAGGATCTGGGGCACCAGCTTCATTCCCGCACTGTTCTCCGGAAGAATATCCCGGATTTCTTTTTTGATTTAGTTTTCTGCTCATAAGGAACGGAGCAAAATAGCAATCTACATTTCCATAACATTTGTGATATGCCTGCCGAAAAATGTATCCGGTAATTCCCTCCATGGGAGCCATGTAAAACCGCATATATAAATAGTCCTTTTCTTTGTTATATTGATAGAATGTGGATCACAGCAGTAATACAGCTGCAGCGATTCCGGACTTTATTATAGCGTCTTTTGTCTCGCGTGGCAATCATAAACGCAACGTGAGACGGCCATCATTTTTACCTTACCGGAAAATGGTGGCCGTCTCACTTAAACTCGTTATTCAAATTGTCTACCTCGTTGTATTTCTATATTATTTTTGTTTTTATGTTTGTTTGAGGTTTTTAATTGGAACTTTTTTCTCATCTGCTTCATGAGATATTTCCAATTCACATTATTCAGTTTTCTTATCTATAATGTACATATCCTTTTTTATTTCCTGCTCATAAACGATATGATCTTTTATCACTCGATTACTTAGAAAGTTTATAGATTTTAAATTATAATTTCACGTATTATAATTTGTATTTCATCGGGAAAATACCTGCTGTTCTTTTTCATCTCCGTTAAACATCTTACAACTTAAATTCATAAATTCCAAATGCCTATATGAAAAGGATCTCTGGTTTTCCCTCTCTCAATATCTCCTTCTTTTATTAATAAAGAAGATATTCTTCTGATGCAAAGCTTCCATTCATATTCGGATATTGCTGATATGGATGTCAAAATATCGTTCTCATTGGTTTCTTGAAATTCTCCGGAACTCTTCTTCCGAACGACTTCTTGAAATTATGAGGGTTATACTCTTTTGAAAATGTTTCTTCACACAGATTTCAAAATCTTTGTATCAGGTGTGTGACAGTTGTTCAATATGAGAAATCAATTCTATATACCTTGAATACTTTTTCTTCTCCTTGTTTAAAATTATGATTTATATATAATGGAATGCTTTTTACAAATCTTAGTATTCGGTCTTTCTAGCAGGAAACTCGATTTCTGTCACTCTCATATTGATGAAATTCTTCTATGTTCCCAATGGATTCACCTTTTTCCTTTCTGTGATTCGTTATTCATATAAAGGAAATATCAATACTATGAATGGAACGAATTCACTTTGACTTTTCATTGCTATCTTTTGTACTTTGTTTTCTTTTCTCTTTTGATGAATTTATAATACCACCGACCGTTCTATTTGTCAACACATTTTTACAATATTTTTATTTATATTTGTTTATTATATGTATATATAGTTTTAAATCTATTTTATTTTTTAATTTTCTATTATTTTCTGATAATTAAAATTTTCAAAACAAAACCGGCGGGATTCTCGCCGGCTGTATGGAATATAAAAAGAAACTGTTGCAGAAGCAACGCTCCGTTGGTACCCTTGCACATGTTTCCCGCAGGAAGCCGTGCTTCGCACAAAGCTTCTCTGCCGGGAAAGCATGCTGCAAATCCAACGGAGCTGTGCATCGTCTACAACAGCCCTGTAGTATTATAAAGTAGTAGTGTTTATAGTCCCCTCTCCAAGGACTGTATGCTATACTATTGGAGATACTGTGGATTGTTTTTATTCTCCTACCACTTGATGGTTTTAGATAGGCTACAACCACAGTCTCTTTGTATATTTGTCAATCAGTTAGATACCGCATGACGGTTGATTTAGAACGAAGTTACAATCACAAGGAGTACCTGTGGCTCTAAACAGTATCAAATCTATTCAAAGGAGATTTCTTATGATTTACGTTGGAATTGATGTTGCCAAAGATAAGCACGACTGCTTTATCACAAGCTCAGATGGTGAGGTATTATTCAAATCTTTTACCATACCTAACAATCGTGAGGGGGTTGAAACCTTATTTCAAAGAATTAAATCCGTATCTGACGATTTAACCAAAGTAAAAGTAGGACTGGAAGCCACCGGACACTATAGTTACAATCTCTTAGGATATCTCATTGATAAAAGTTTGCCGACCTACGTTATCAATCCGTTACATACCAATCTTTACAGAAAAAGTCTCAGTCTTAGAAAGACGAAAACGGATAAAGTTGATTCCCGTACCATTGCCACTATGATGATGTCCGACATGAACTTAAAGTCCTACTCAGACACATCTTATCACAACGAGGAATTTAAGTCACTTACTCGCTATCGTTTTGATAAAGTCAAAAGAACGGGCAAAAATTGAAAAGTTCTATTTCAAGACTTGTCTGTATTCTTTTCCCGGAACTGGAAAAACTTGTCCCTACGCTTCATATGGCATCCGTTTATGCTTTGCTCTCTGAATTCCCAAGTGCAGATGCTGTTGCAAACGCACACCTCACAAGGCTTTCCAACCTGCTCTCTGAAAGTTCGAAAGGCAGATATGGGAAAGATACTGCTGTCATGTTTCGTGACACTGCGAGAAGGTCTATCGGTTCTCATATGCCTGCCAAGTCTTTGGAACTAAAACACACCATAAAACTTATTCGGGAATTAACGATTGAGATTGATGAGATTGAAGCAGCCATCAAACGAATCATGGATGAAGAAATCCATTCTCCTATCCTTACCATTCCTGGTATCAGTTACCGGATGGGCGCAATGATCATCGCTGAGATTGGGGATTTCTCTCGTTTTGATTCCGCAGATAAGATACTTGCATATGCAGGAATGTCTCCCTCCACTTATCAATCGGGACAGTTGGATAACTGTTATTCCCATATGGAGAAACGAGGTTCCAGGTACCTCCGGTATGCCCTTTACAATGCCACAAAAAATATGTCTGTCACTGGGATGAATCTTTCGGCACATATCTTGAAAAGAAACGCTCGGAAGGCAAGCATTATAATGTTGCATTATCTCATGCCACCAAGAAACTTGTGCGATTGATTTTTGCAATGGAGAAATCAGGAAAAGCATATCTGCCAACAGCTTAATTTTTTCTGTAAATATCCCCTTTTAGAGTGCCTGAAATGACACTCTGTTTGTCATGCAGTTTTGAGGTTGGAACGATAACGTTTTGTTGCATATTCGTTGGCAGCCTTTCAAAATAATTTGCCCATCCGCCAAGAACTTTCTGGCAGGATGCAGCCTGCTCCCGGGCAGAACCGTGCACCCGGTTTTACAGCAAAGATGGTACTTCCAACACCCAGGTTGCCTTCACCGGCTTCCGGGAATTTGGTATGCACTTTTTCCATAATCGGTTTCATCTCAGGTACAGCTTCCAGAGGGCAGGTGCCTGCTTCAATTGCTTTCTGAGCCTTCTGGACTTCTTTGGCACGTCCCACATAAGCCGGGTCTTTTCTGGACAGGGTAAATTCTGCCAGTCCCAGGGTTGGAACGGTAGGATGATGTTTCACCGGAAGGAATGAGTTCATCCGTTGTTGTAACCGGATCGTGAATTTCGGATAACAACCTTTAACAGCATATTCTGAGGCAGTGCGGACATCGCCGGCCAGTCTTTGATGTTTGGTCCCAGCTTGATCTCCACTTCCGGCTGAGCCACACCATGGCTGTCAAATACACGATTTTCATAAATTGTCTTATCAAAGAAATATTTTGGTTTTGTATAGTTTACATCGATATCGGTGGCCGGTGTCAGATAACCTTTATTCGCAGCTGTTGCCGCAATGGAACGTGCATCCATAAGAGCAACCGAAGAGATCTGACCATTCTGGATCTTGGAGCCTTCACGGTTCGGGAAGTTTCTGGTAGTATGACGGATACTGAATGCATTGTTTGCCGGTGTGTCTCCGGCGCCAAAGCACGGTCCGCAGAAAGCAGTTTTTACGATAGCGCCCGTAGCCATCAGATTTGCCACAGCGCCGTTTTTAACCAGCTCCATGTAAATCGGTGTACTTGCCGGATAAACGCTTAAGGTAAATTCATCCGGTCCGATGCTTGTACCTTTAAGATGTCCGCCGCATCACAGATATTCTCAAAACCGCCGCCGGCACAGCCTGCAATAATACCCTGATCCACATACAGTCTGCCGTTTCTGACCTTTGTCTTTCAGGGTGAAATCCACCTGGCCGTCCAGGCTGACAAGGGCACGTTTTTCACAGTCATCCAGAATGTCCATCAGATTGGCATTCAGTTCTTCAATCGTATATGTATTGCTGTGGATGGAACGGCATGGCGATCATCGGACGGATTCGCTCAGGTCGATCTCGATCATTCCATCATAGTAAGCAACATTTCCCGGATTTAATTCTTTGTAATCTTCGAAACGTCCATGGATATCGTAAAATTCTTTGATCGCATCGTCGGTTCTCCAGATAGAGGAAAGACAGGTCGTCTCTGTCGTCATGACATCCACACCGATTCGGAAATCAGCGCTTAAGTCAGAAACACCAGGTCCTACAAATTCCATCACTTTATTCTTTAACATAACCATTGTCAAAGACAGCTCCGATAATCGCAAGTGCGATATCCTGCGGTCCTACAGCCATGACTGTGGCTCTCCGGTCATATAGACTCCGACTACGCCCGGCATATTGATATCATAAGTCTGGCTTAAGAAGCTGCTTTACTAATTCCGGTCCGCCCTCTCCCATCGCCATCGTTCCGAGTGCACCGTAGCGTGTGTGGGAATCTGAGCCTAAGATCATCTTTCCGCCGCCTGCAAGCATCTCTCTTGCAAACTGATGAATTACTGCCTGATGAGGTGGTACATAGACTCCGCCATACTTTTTCGCACAGGTAAGTCCAAACATGTGGTCATCTTCGTTGATGGTTCCGCCGACTGCGCAAAGGGAGTTGTGGCAGTTGGTCAGCACGTACGGTACCGGGAATTTTGTGAGGCCGGAAGCCCTGGCCGTCTGGATGATCCCCTACAAAGGTAATGTCATGGGAAGTCAGTTTATCAACACCGGAAAAGCAGCTTCCGCCTCCGGAATAATATCCCGGCCATTTTGCAAATAAACGCCTGTATCATACAGTTTCATATTCAAATATCCTCCGTTTCATACAGAATCTCATTGGTTTATGAAGTGCAACTAAATTGAAGTTAATTATAGTTTATTTTGACGGAATAATCAAGAAAAACCCCTGCGCAAAGATACTTTGCGTGACAAAAGCGTCCCTGAGGCATAATAAGATTAAGAAAATCCCTGCTGCCCTTTGGCAGACAAACCAAAAGGAGGACGCACTATGGCGAACACTATAGGAAAGAATATCAGACGACTTCGCACGGACTGTCATATGACACAGGATACTCTGGCCGAAAGGCTTTTGTCAGCCGTCGACGGTCTCCAATTACGAAACAGGAAAATCCAATCCGGATATTGACACGCTCACCAAACTGGCCGAAATTTTTGAAACAGACGTAAATACGCTGATCTATTTCGTCCGCCGCCCCCGCCAACAAAACGGAGAAAATCCGCCGGCTCTGCGTACTTCTTGGCATTGCCCTGGCGCTCACTCTTGCGTCCTTTTTGCTGCTGCCTTATGCAGACCGCTGAGGCAGACCACCTACAGCGCCGGCTTTTCCTTCCTGCTCCGCGGACTCCTGCTGCCGGCTGCCTGGCTGCTCTGGGGCTTCGGTCTCCTGTCTGCCCTGTTTCTTTTTGCGGCGCAAAGCCCTTTTCCGGAAAGTATATCAAAATCTGGCACAGGCTTCTTGCGCTTCTCACAGCCCTGGTTTTGTGCTCCTGGTGTTGAATATCTGTCCCTTTGCTTGACAGTTCCTTCCGAATCCTTTTCAACCGCCCGTTTCCTCTGGACGAAAATTTCTTTTCAACTGGATTTCCACGCTCACCTGGCCGGTTCTGTCCTTTGCCTACAAATACCACGCGCTGTTTCTGATCCCCGGCGCACTTTTTGGCGCTCACCCGGCCGGCTGCCCCGCCAAAATCGCCCGCTGCCCCGGAAAGTAAATAATTTTCCGGCCAGGCTGCCTCAGATTTCCAGGCAGCTTCCCGCGGACAGATACGAAATCCGGTCGCCCATTTTTCTCTGAGAAATTCGTACTGCGCAAGACCGGTACAGTGGCCGGTAAAATACCGGGTGGGATAGGACAACAGCCGGTTTGCCGCTTCCGCAAGAAGCTCTGCGTCCTTTGCCACATCCAGTTTCATAAAATGAAAGCCGCCTATGAGCACATCCGGCCGGAACCAGTCTGCAATATTGAGAATCCCCTTGTGGGAGCAGCCGCTGAACAGCACCTGTTTCCCCTCTTCCTCCACCAGAAGATACTGCTCATGGAGAAAATCGTCCGCGCGAAAAACACCGTTTTGTTTTATTTTCAGCCCGGCACTGTCCGTCGGAAAGGTTCTTGGTCTTTCATTGCAGGAGTACAGGGTCAGTTCTCGTCAAGGCGAAGGCTATGCCCTTTTGCCCGTCCCTTTTCTCCCTGCATGTGTGCCGCAATGATGCGGGGATTGTCCGCCAGTTTGTCTGAAAGCCCGATGTATTTTTCCGTGCCGTTGTAATGCGCGCCAAAAGCCCCGGGACTTACGTACACCGGCGCTTTTTCATTCAGCTCCAAAACTTCAGAAGTCCTCCGCCATGGTCATAATGCCCATGGGAAAGCACCGCCACGTCCACCTGACTCAAATCGATCCCCAGTTTTTTTTGCATTTTCTGCAAACGCGTCCGTCTGCCCGGCATCAAAAAAGAATTTTGTGCTTCTTCGTTTCCATGTAAAAAGCTCAATCCATGTTCCGCGCAGAAGGTTTCCTCTGCTGCTGTATTTTCCATTAATGTCCATATCTTCACTGTATCACACTCCTTTTCTCCAGTATATCATTCCTTCTCCTCATTGACAATTTTCCCGCAGATATAGTAAAATTTTCTCGGATAATAAGGAAAGAGGACCGCATCATGAACACCAAAAATCTCACGGAGGGCAGCCCTTCACGGCTTCTGCTCTTCTTTCACTGCCCCTGATGATGGGGAATATTTTTCAGCAGCTGTATACGGTAGTGGATACTGCAGTGGTGGGAAAGGTTCTGGGCGTAAACGCCCTGGCCGCCCTCGGCACGGTGGAATGGCTGAACTGGCTGGCTCTGGGCATGATCCAGGGCTTCACACAGGGCTTTTGTATCCTCATGGCGCAGCGCTTCGGCGCGCAGGATTACAAGGGGCTTCGGCGGGTTGTTACCAATTCTCTGTTTTTGTCCGTCCTCTGCGCCATTGCACTCACATTCTGCTGTGAAGGGCTGATCGGCACCGCCACAGAGCTTCTGCGGGTTCCCGGCGAGATCCGCCCCATGGCTGTCGCGTATCTCCGCATCATGTTCGGCGGTATCCCCATTGTCATGGCCTACAATCTGGCAGCCTCAGTCCTCCGGGCACTTGGCGACGGCAAACGCCCTTCTCGCCATGGTTGTGGCTGCCTTTACCAACATTGGCCTTGATTTTCTCTTTGTCATGGGCTTTGGCGGGGCGTAGAGGAGCGGCCATTGCCACCCTGATTGCACAATGTCTGTCCGCGGTGGACTGCTTTTTCCATCTGCGAAAAATCCAGATTCTGAAACTTTCCCAGGATGACTGGACAATCGAAAACCGCTCTGCCTGCACTTGATGGGGCTGGGGCTTCCATGGCCTTTCAGAACTCTGTCATTGCCGTTGGCGGCATGATCGTGCAGATGATCGTCAACGGCGTCGGTGTCGCCTTTATCGCGGGACTCACGGCAACGAACCGGCTTTATGGACTTCTGGAGGTGGCTGCCACCGCCTACGGCTATGCCATGGTCACTTACACCGGTCAAAATCTCGGCGCCGGAAAGCTTCCCCGCATTTCCAAAGGGCTTCGGGCAGCACTGATGATCTCCACCATAACCTCCCTTCTCATCGCTCTGGTTATGCTGGTATTATTCGGCCGTCTCATCCTCTCCTGCTTCATTTCCATGGATGCAGCTGAGAGCATGGCTGCCCTTGACATCGGCTACCGCTACCTTGCCATTATGTCGGTATTCCTGCCCATTCTCTATGTGCTCCACGTCACCAGAAGCTGCATTCAGGGACTGGGAAACACACTTTTGCCCATGGTTTCCGGCATAGCGGAGTTCGTCATGCGAACCGCAGCCGCATTCCTGCTTCCGGCCATGTTCGGAGAAAACGGGATTCTCTTTGCGGAGATCCTGGCCTGGTGCCGGGGCGGATCTGATATTGATACCAAGTTATTTTTATATGATAAAAAAGTAAGGAGGACACATTCATGTTCCGACTGTGGGGAAAAAATCTGGAAAGATAACCATTTGATCAAAGATACCGTGATATGCAATGACGAGAATGACACCCGAACCCATAAAGTATTCGGGGCACTGGAAAAATCTGCTACGAAATGGATCTTGGCAATCCGATCTGGCTGGACAAGACCGTCCGGGAATTTCAGAAACACGCCCGCACAAGATTCTATCAGGATAATTTTATGGAACAGTTAGATTTCGATTACCTGGAGATCCAGGTGATCGAGGAGGACTGACACCAAAAATACAGCCCGTTGGATTTGCCGTGTGATTTCCGACAGAGAGTATTGTGAAACACGACTCTCTGTGGGAAACACTGGCAATGGTACCGACGGAGTGTTAATTTTGCCTGTACTCCTAAACTGTCATACCTTCTTTTACAGCCACCGCAATGGAGGTATCCGCCGCATCGTAGGGAATCAGCGTGGCCTGTGCTGCATGGTACAGATCTGCTTTTCCCGGCCATACGGTTCCCACAACCTTGTTCTCACGGTCTAACTGGTGGAACCAGGAGCCGTTCACATGGTCCAGAACCTTTTCATCCAGATATTCCATAAACGCCGCGTAATCATCTGCATATTTCTGTTTGCCGGTCACACGGTAAAGCACAGCCGCAGTGTTGATCCCTTCCGCCAGCGTCCAGTGCATACGGTCATGAACCACCGGAGTTCCGTCCCAGTCCGTGGTGTACACGATCCCGGGCGCGCCGTCCGCGTTCCAGGCATCGGCAACCGCACGGTTGTAAAGGTTTTCGGCAGCCTCAATATAGGACGCCCCCGCCGGTCGTCAGTGATAGGTGGAAAGCGCCCACTGGGTAATGAGGCGTCCCCTCTCCAGGCCATGTCCCGGCGTTGCGCCGTAGGGTTTAAACGGGTCGTCCGGACGTTCCTTATTGCAGGCAAGATCCGGCTTCCAGTCCCTGGTAAAATGTTCCGGAATCCGCCAGCTGTTGTCCTTTGCCCAGCCGATCACATGGTCGATAATGCGTCCGCATCTCACACGGTATTTCTCATCCTTTGTCACATCTGCCGCTGCAAGAAACGCCTCCACAGTGTGCATGTTGGCATTGAGTCCCCGGTAATCATCCTCCACTGTAAACTCGGTATTCCAGGTATCGCTGGAAAGCCCCTTCCTCCCTCTTTCCAGAAATATTTGTCATAGGTGGCAAGGGCGTCTTCAAGAAGCTCCTTCGCTCCTTCTCTTCCCGCCAGAAGGCCGGAGGTTGCCGCCAGGATCACAAAAGCGTGGGCATAGCACTGTTTCATGGGAAGCGGCTCATTGTCACTGGTAAGTCCGGCATACCAGCCGCCGTTTTCTTTGTCTTTCAGTTCTCCCAGTAGGCCCCGCAGCGCTTCGTCAATAAGCGTTTCACTGCCTTCATGTCCCAAAAAAGAAGCCATGCTGTACACATGCGCCATACGGCAGGTCACATAGGCCTCCCGATTCCGCTCTTTCCAGGGGTACCGTCATCTCCCAGATAGTAAGCGCTGCCTCCCGGAGATGGAAAACGATGTCCAAAGGAAAACAATCCTTCTCTTATTTCTTTGAGAAATTCACGATTTTCTTCTGTGTCGATTTGGTATTTTGCGTTCATGCTTTCACTCCATTTCTTAAGTTTCTCTTATTTTTACCTGGTCATTATAAAAGGTGTGTCCAGGGAACCTTCGCTGAAATTGTATCAAATTTTTCTCTTTCCATTTCTTTTATCTCTCCGCCTTCGCCCACAACCAGCAGCCGGTCTGCCATTGCCAGGGAATCCGAAAGACTTACGGAGACGATCACCACCGCGATCCCTCCTCAAGAAGCATCTCCAGCATCTGCCAGATGAACATCCGGTGCGCTACATCTGCCCCCTGAAAGGGATGGATACAAAACACCACCTTCGGCTTCTGAAGAAGGATCCTGGTGTAAATCAGCTGATATTTCTGTTTTTCACTTAAATCCTCCACGGCTGTGTCAAAAACCTCTTCGCCCAGAATGCTGCTGTATTCCCTGCGGATGTTGCTGCGGATTTTGCGGTTTGCCCAGATAAGCGGCATACGCTGCGCCAATGCCATGCACAGATTTTCCATATAGGAAAGTCCCGGAAAGATCATGGTTCTGGCCGCAAGCTCCTGCACCACTGCGATCCGGCGGTCTGCAGGCAGTGAGATCGGCTCCCGTCCCATCAGAACACGCGTGTGCTCAGCCGGCTGTTTTCCGGTGAGCATCTGGGAAATCTTCTGAAACTGCCGGTTTTCCACCACCTGCAGAACCAGACATTCTCCCCCGCAAAACCTGAAAAGAAAATCCGCCAAACGTCTCGTACCCTTCCTGTTCCCAGGTCAGCACCGGCTCTCCTTTCAAGACTCTCAGGCTGTTTTCTCTGTGATACTGCACCATATTTTTATACTCATCGGACAGATCCTCACAATTTCCTCATCCATCTCCTCCCGGGAGACAATTTTCTGAATCCTCCCGTTGGACATGCGGGCTACCCTGGTCACAGATGCGGGGAAAGCTCCTCAAAATGAGGGCACACATATAAAAAAAGAAAATCCTCGGTGCATAATGGCGGATGATCCCGTGCAGCTTATCCAGCTCCTCATAGCTGATAAGCGCCCCGATCTCGCAGAGCACGATCAGATGATTTCAAGGATCACGCCCCGCAAAAGCTCCACAACCACCCGCTCAAAGATGGTCAGCTCCTCCACATACCGGTCTCCGGGAATATCCATTCCGATATCCTCCAGAAACGGCTGCATCTGCGCTTTCAGAAGGCGGACCGGATCAGCTCCTGGTGGAACCCCTGGCGCAGCACAAAAATATTGTCCACCACCGTCATTCACTCCACCAGGGAACTTTTTGCAGAAATGACACTGATACGGTTCGCGCTCCTCAACGGCCCTTTCCAGGAATTTACTTTTTTCTGAGCAGTAATAAATATATCCGTCATTCAGGGGCAGATTCGCCGGAAGAAGCTTCAGAAGAGCTCCCAGGCCGTGATTGTTGATCGGAATCATCCCCATGATCTCCCCCTGGTAAATCTGGAACTGAAAATCCTGCAAAAGCACCACGCCGTGCTCCTGGTAGGTCACACGCTCCATGCGAAAGATTTCCTGTTTCATGCAAGCACGCTCCGATTCCTCACCTGCCTGTCGTTGGTGGCAATGGGCAGAGTGATCTCCACATCCGTACCTCGCCCCTGAACCGAGTACACATGCATCCCATACTCATCTCCAAACAGCAGGTGAATCCGATTATTCACATTTTCCAGGGCAATGCCTCCCTTGGTTTCCTCCGGAGAGCTGAATGCCTCCAGGCTTTTTCCCAGCTTATGGTTCAGGCGGGCAAGCGTCTGCTCATCCATACCCACACCGTCGTCGGAAATCCGAATGAGAAGCCGAGTCCTTCGTACATTCAAACCGAATCAGGAGATTTCCCGCGCCGATCTTCAGCTCTGTTCCGTGTATGATGCTGTTTTCCAGAATGGGCTGCAGCGTCAGCTTCGGAATCCGGCAGTTCATGATAATATCCTGGTCTTCCGCGTCATACTCCACATGCAGGTTGAGCCGATTCCCCCAAACCGATATTTCTGGATTCCGAAATAGGTCTCGCAGTTGTCCAGCTCCTCCTCCACTGACACCAGATTTTCCACCTTGGTAATGGTATAGCGGAAAAATTTTGCCAGCGCCTCCGTCATATCCGCCACGCTGTCAAGCCCGGCGATCAGAGCCTCGCCCCGGATGCTCTCCAGGGTATTGTAGAGAAAATGAGGATTGATCTGATTCTGAAGCGCCAGATACTGCGCCTGTCTTTTGTTCAGATCGATCCGCTGGGGGACCGCAGAAGCTTTTCCACCGACTTCATCTGCTGATGCAGGGAAGGTGTGAGGATTGCCGTCCCCAAATCTCCGTTTTCTGAAAAATATAGCCTTCCATAAAGTGCTGTACCATTTTTTCGGATTTCAGATACGGCACGATCACCCAAAACACCCCACCGGAAGAAACGCAAGCGCAAGTGCTGCCGTGACCACTGCCGGCCACAGACTCCCGCCTGATCTCACCGCCTCCACAACCTGTGCAAGCGCTGTGAACAGCAGGAGGATCCAGGCCGCGCCCATAGGATCAGTACCCGATTGGAAATATACCTTAAGCTTCTCTCTGACCTTCACTCCAACCCGCTCCTATCCGTAAAGTTTTCTGTAGGTGGACGGTTTTACGCCCGTTGTTTTTTCAAAGGTATGGGTAAAATGCTTCAGATCATTATACCCGACTTTCCGGCAGATTTCCGATGCGGCAAGATTGGTTTCGCGAAAAAGGATTTTGGCCTGCTCCATACGCACATGAATGAGATACTTCGCAAATCCCTCGCCCTCTGTCTTTTTAAACAGGGTGCTGAAATACGCCGGACTCAGGCCACCGCGTCGCTGACCTCCTCAAGCGTGATCTGCTCGCTGAAATGATTCTGTATGTACTGCTTCGCCTTTTCTCACCGGCCGCACGGTCTCGTTCTCGTGGCTGTCAATAAGCTCCTCAAGGTGCTCCTTCTGAAACAGCTTCAGACAGTCAAACAGCTGCTCTGCTGTACTCAAAGACTCGCACTGCCTGCGGAAGTTCTCAGACTTGTATTTCTGTTATGGGGCGAAACCCGCGCTGCAAACACATCTGCCGCGGAAAAACAAGCTCTTTGATCTCGCAGCCGCGAACCCCGGGCACGTGTCCTCATCTCCTGAAGAAGCCGGTCTGCGCTTTTTCCGCAAGCTGCGGGCTTAAGACCTCCACAGCTCTGGTTGCATCCCGCAGATATCCGTCCAGCAGATTTTTCTCCGCAAGAGCAGACGGCGGCGACAGCCTTTCGAAAAACCTTCCCGTCCCTTTGGTCAGGCGCTCCCAGATGAGCAGCTGCGCTTCTTTCAGAGAGTCCCGGATCTCCCGCGCAGTCGTCTGCCGCAGCCCCTGCCGCCATGGAAAAAGCGACCGGCTGAAAAAGATTCTTCTGCATTTCCAACGTATTCAGGCAGTTTTTGAGGATTCTGCGAATCTCCTCCCAACGGCCGTTCTCGTAGTTCACGATGCCCAGCACCTGACTGCCCCGGACCGTCAGGACAAATTCCAGGCATTTATCTTTTCAGATTTCTTGTCAGAAGCTCCCTAGCTTTTTCCAGCATGATCCCTGCGGAGGCTTCGCTCAAGGCACTTGCCCCCGAATCCATTTTGAGGATCAGCGCCCGGATCTGTCCCGGTTTTCACTTCCAGATGATAGCGCTCCGAAAGTATCTTTCCGGACAGCACAAGCCCTTCTTTGTCCATAAGATCATTGCCACAAAGCTCTGGCGAAGCTGCCGGTCATCCTTCTGTGCCTTCTCCAGCTCCTCCTTGTCCTGCTCGGACTCCGCCGCCTGGCAACGCGGTTTTTCAGTTTTTCCAGGGTGGAATTGAGTTCCGCCTTATTTATCAGGCTTGAGCAGATAGTCGCCGACTCCGTATTTGAATCGCATGCTGCGCGTATTCAAAATGCGCATAACCGCTGATAATAATGATTTCCAGCTCCGGAATCTCTTTTTACCTGCTCGATCAGCTCCAGTCCGCTGCATCCCGGCATTCGGATATCCGTAATGAGAATGTCCGGCTTTTTCCCTGTCGATCACCTCGCAGGCCTCCACCCCGTTATGGGCCACAGCCGCCAGCTGCAAGGCCGATGCCCTCCCAGTCCACCAGGGCTTCTATTAACCGGCAGATCCTCTCCTCGTCATCTGCAATCACAACTTTCTGCATGCCTGTTTTCCTTTCCCCGTTTCCTTCAAAATCACAGACTGTTTCTTTTATATTTTTACCATAATTTTCGTTTTTCAAAAAGAAAACCGCCGGTAAATCCGACGGTTTTCCATTTGCTCAAAAACAGCTTTTTGTTTGCTCCGGTTTATTCTGCTTCCGGCATTGCTTCTTTTGTGATCACAGATACGCCGGTATCGGTCACTTCGCCGCCAAGATCCTCGCCGCCGATTGCCTGAACTGCTGCTTTTACGCCTTCAGAGCCCATTACGTCCGGATTCTGAGCCATTGTGCAGTAAAGGTATCCGTCCTCGATGAGGTTCAGGATCGCATCGGATTTGTCAAAGCCTGCGCCGATAATGTCTGCATTTCCGGAAGCCTTGATGGCATTTCCTGCACCGGTCGTGGAACCTTCGTTACAGCCGAAGATACCGACAACGCCCTGGGTGATATAGTTTTCTGCAATACTCTGGGATTTTGCCGCATCGCCTTCGCCGTACTGGGTTTCCATGATTTCAAATTCGGTTCCTTCAAACGCTTCGCGGAAGCCTTCCTCACGGTTTACCGTGGAGTCAGTTGCTGCATTTACATTGATGATACCGATCTTACCTGAAGTGACGCCTGCCTCCTCAAGCACCTTGAGCATTTCTTCACCGGCTGTCTTTCCTGCTGCTTTGTTGTCTGTAGAGAAGGTAGCGGATGCTTCTACGTTTGCAGGAGAGTCTACATATACGATCTTCACGCCGCCATCTGCTGCTTCCTGCAATGCAGAAGAAATTGCATCCGGTCCGTTTGCGGCTACCATGATCGCATCATAGCCACCTGCAACTGCATTGTTTACACACTCGATCTGCTGTGCATCATCCTTGGTATTTGGGGACATGAAGTCTACCGTCACGCCAACTCTTTTGCCTCTGCCTGGGCTCCCTCGTTCAGGGTGATCCAGTGCTGGTCAATGGAGTCCATGGTGATCAGCGCGATTTTCTCCTCCCCTGTTGCCTTTACTTCTGCCTCTGCAAATACAGTTGTTCGCACCCATGGATGCCACCATAGACAGTGCGCAGATTGCTGCCAACATCTTTCTCTTCATTTTAAAATCCTCCTTGAAATTATATAGTTTTTATAACTATCCGTAGAAGCTACGGGTTAGATTTCGTAGGTTTAGTGGTTTTCAGATTACACGGATTGTTCCGCACTTCGTTCTCACAATCCTGTAATCTTATTTGTTCTTTTGCGTTTGCCGAACTGGCCGTTTCTTACAACCACATCCAGCAGAACAGCTGCAACTACGATGACACCGATCACGACACGCTGGATACCAACCTGCGCGCCGATCATGTTCAGACCATTTTCCAGTGTCTGCCATACTGCCGCACCGGCAAAGGTTCCCAGAAGAATACCGGTTCCTCCAAGGGGAGATACGCCGCCGATAACGCCTGCTGCTACGCCGTACATCTCATACATGTTTCCGGCTTCCATGTTTCCCATACCAGCCTGTGCGCAGAGGATCCAGCCAACCAGGCAGGCACATACCGCGCTGACCAGATAGGTTTTGATCGTGGTTGCCACTACATTGACGCCGGAGAGCTTCGCTGCGTCCACATTGGAGCCAATGGCGTAAATGTGACGGCCGGTTCTTGTCTTGGAAAGCAGGAAGAAGAAAATAATAAACACGATCACCGCGATCCAGAAGGTGTTATACACACCAAGGGTTTTTCCATAGTAAAAGAAATTCTGGAAGGCGTCGCCGGTTTCTTTTGCCCGCCGGTCGCAATCGCGTCTGTGTTGCGGTTTCCGTTTACCATGTACGCGATACCTCTTGCCACAAACATGGTTCCCAAGGTTGCAATGAAAGGCGGAAGCTTAAACTTTCCTACCAGATATCCGTTTACCACTCCAACTGCCAGGCAGCATACCAGCGTGATCAAAATCGCCAGGACCGGATTCATTCCGCCAACCATGAGCGTTGCTGTGATCATTGCGCTCATGCCGACTACGGAACCGATAGACAGGTCAATGTTTCCGGTGATCAGTACATAGCTCTGCGCAATACCGATCAGCAGGTATTTTGACATGGAACGAAGCAGGTTCAGGATGTTCTGTCCGGAAAATACCGCGGTATTGATAATGCCAAATGCGATGTAAATAATGATCAGTCCTACAAAAGCGGTCAGGGCTGCCCCCATGCCCCTGACAGCCAAAAGCTTTTTCAATGGGCTCTTCTGATTATTGTTCATGTTCTTTCTCCTCCCATCAGCTGGTCTGAATATTTTTGTTTTCAAATGCAGTTGCGTACGTCAGAATCTCGTTCTGCGTGGTCTCTTTCGCCATAACCCTCGCCGGTAATACGGCCGTCACACATAACGACGATTCTGTCAGCGATTCCCATGACCTCCGGCATCTCCGAAGATACGAACATGACAGCAATTCCCTGCTGCTTTAGCTCATTCATCAGATTGTAGATTTCAACCTTCGCTCCAACGTCAATTCCTCTGGTGGGCTCGTCAAAAATAACAACTCTGGAATTACGGGCCAGCCATTTTCCAACAACCACCTTCTGCTGGTTTCCTCCCGAAAGATTGCCGGAATCAATTTCCACATTCGGCGTTTTAATGAGCAGATCCTTTACCGCCTTCTCGCAAAGCGCTTCTTCTTTTTGCTGTTGATCACGCCCAGGCTGTTGCATACCAGATCCAGATTCGGAAGCGCCAGATTCTGACGGATGCTCAGCTTCGTGCACAGACCGTCCTTCTTTCTGTCCTCCGGAGCCAGAACAACTCCGTTTCGGATTGCATCCATGGGACAGTTGATCTTCACCTGCTTGCCGTCCACATAAATTTCGCCGCTCTCTTTTCATCCACTCCGAAGATCGCCGGGTGGTCTCTGTTCTTCCGGCACCCATAAGACCTGCGAAGCCTACGATTTCCCCTTCATATACAGAGAAATTGATGTTTCGTACCATGCGGCCTGCATTTAAGTTTTTTACCTCAAATATCTTCTTGCCCTTGGGACATTCCACACGGGGAATTTCTCCTTAATCTCACGGCCAACCATGTTGGTAATGATGTTGTCCATGGTCATATCCGCAAAATTTCCGCTGGTGATATACTGGCCGTCCCGCATGATCGTCACGCGGTCCACAATATGCGCCAGCTCCTCCAGTCTGTGGGAAATATACACAATGCCGCAGCCGTCTGCCTTAAGCTTACGGATAATGCGGAACAGATCCTCGATTTCTTTTGCGGTCAGAGAAGAAGTCGGTTCGTCCATGATGAGTATCTTTGCGTGGATCGAAAGTGCTTTTGCGATCTCGACCATCTGCTGCTTGGATACCGGAAGGCCCCCACCATCTGGTTCGGGTCAATATCCATGTTCAGATCATCCAGGATCCTTTTTCGCCTCTTTCTGCATGGCCGCGTTGTTCAGAGAAACCTTTCCCTTTACCTCCCTGCCCAGAAACATGTTTTCTGTGACAGACAGATGACGGCACATATTCAGCTCCTGGTGGATAATGGCCACGCCGACTTCCTGTGCCTGCTTCGGCGTCAGGTCGTCATACTGTTTTCCGAAAATCTCCACGGTTCCTTCGTCTCTGGTATAAACACCGCTCAGAATCTTCATCAGAGTGGATTTTCCGGCGCCGTTCTCTCCCAGAAGCGCCATAACCTCGCCGGAACGCAGCTCAAACTGTACATGATCCAGAGCCTTTACACCTGGGAAGCTTTTGCTGATGTCCTTCATGGAGACAATGACTTCATTCATATGCTTTCCTTCCTTTCCTGCATATTTCGGAATGTTTACAGATGTATGTTCATTCCTGATATGCTTTTATTATACAGAGAAATTCTTTTTTGTGCAAAAGGGGAAGATTTTTGGTTTTAGAGGGGTTTTTTATGCACTTTATATCACATCCAGGCTGTGATCAGCTCTTATATTTTTTCGCCACGATCAGCCCTGTCATTAAAATGCCCGCCGATACCGCAATCCAAATCCACCCGGTAAGCTCTGAAGCAGGCGCGTTTTCCCGCTTCTGCCGAAAGAAAACTCTCTATCCGGAATCTGGCCGGGCATATCTTCCGACATCTGATCCGACATCCCCTCCGGCATCTGGCCGGGCACACTCTCCGGCATCCCGCCGTCAAATCCTCCGCCTGCCATAGAGCCCATATCGGAGAGCGTGATATCCGAAGCATCCACATAATTCCCGTTTTCTGTTGTCTCTCCATTTTCCAGCTGTATGGAAATGCTTTCACTGCGCAGCTCGCAGAAACGGCGAAGCGTATCCATGCCCTGTTCAAATTCTTCATAAGTGAAAAACGCAGTGGGATCTTTTTCCACATAGGGTCTGATCAGCTCATATGCCTGGTTGATGATCCCCTGGATATCCACCTCGCCCAGAAACTCCCCAAAATACTGATGATACTGCTCGGTATACTCCTCGTTTTCAAAAATCCAGTTCAGCATAGGTCTGTCGGAAGAGCCGCCCGATACCGGAGAATCAATCGGCGTATTCACTGTGCTTGTTGCATTTCCGCCTCCAAAGGTTCCAAACCCCAGATTGTAATCCCAGGGCAGCATGGAAAGCTTCCCGTCTTTCTCATAAAGATAATAGTTATGAACCATCATGCCGGTGTAGCTGTCGTCATTGCAGATATAATTGTGAACTACAAAATAGCGGAGCACCTGTTCGATGTCCACAACCGATGCAATGTCCTCATTGTCTGACAGCTTTTTCAAGGATTCCACCAGACGCTCCTGATCCGTCCGGGTAATGTCGGTCTTGGCATTGTCCCAGATGTTAGAATAGCTGTCGAGGTCATCATCCACATATTGCAGCTTCACATCTGAAGAACCCATGCCTCCGCCGAAGCTGAACCCGCCGTTTTCTCCTCCGCCTCCAAACATTGCCGTCTGATCGGATGCTTCCGGAAGCTTTGAAAAATCCATCTCTTCCATGTCAAAATCCATGCCGTTTCCCCGGCCGCCCCCAAAGCTCATGCTGTCAGGCTTGTAGAGTTCCCCGTAATCAGAGCCGTAATTGCGCTCCAAAAACGCCTCCTCCACACCCTCTACAGCCAGATACAGGCCCCAATCCTCTCCATTGACGGTAATATAGACATAGCTGCACAGGGGGAATTGACGCCAAATTCATTCATCATGGTATAGGACAGATAATCCTTCATCATCGTAGAATCCTGTATCAGATTGTTCAGGCTGATCTTATCCAGCCCATAATAGGATTTTGCGCTGTCATAATGGTCAAATTCAATCTTGAAGCTGTATCGCTCGCTGTCAAGGGAAGCTACCGTGGAAAAGAAGTGTTTCCCTTTGCACGGAGCCCCACATTTTTGTAGGCCTCACCGTCGATCACAATCTCTGCCGCCTCATATTCCTCACTGGCAGCGTCAGCAATAAATTCCTCCCAGTCCTCCATCACAATGTCAACCGTGTGAACCTTCGTCTTGTCAAATAACCGGTTTTCATAGCCCATGGTACGCGGCCATTGTCTGAATACCGAAAGCGCCGCCGTTCATAAACAAAATACTCAATACCAGCATCACTCCGGTAACCGCCCCTGCAATTCGGTCAAAATATTTATTTCCTGACATATGCTTACCCCATATAATCGCCGTTATAAGATACAAGCACCGCATTGCCGATCCCCGGCATTTCCGAGAGGATATTGATAAAATCCGTATCCTCATCTTTCAGCCGAACCTCGATATTCAGCTCCGTCGCCCCTTTAACAGCGGTTTTGCTTTTTATTGTTGTCCTGGTGACATTTTTCTGAAGAAATTCCTTCGCTCTTACTTCCGCATCGTGGTCAGCACAGCTCAGCACCACCATATACGGATGCGTATTGGAATCCCCGGTTCACAAACACAAGCAAAATGATGCCGATACAAACACTGCCGATGACCGCCAGCGGAATCATACCTGCCGCCAGGATAATGCCCGCACCGATGAACCAGAACAAAAAACGCAATATCCAGAGGGTCTTTGATCGCTGTGCGAAACGGACAATGGACAATGCGCCCACCATACCGAGAGACAGTACCACATTCGAGGTTACTGCCAGGATAACGATTGCCGTAATCATGGTCAGCGCGATCAGCGTAGTTCCGAAACCGGCAGAGTACATAATGCCGCGATAGGTTTTCTTATAGATCAAAAAAATAAACAACCCGATGCCAAAGGACAGCAGGATCGTCAGAAACATATCCAAAACGCTGATAGAATATACATTTTCCAGAAAACTGGATTTGAAGATGTCGCTAAAGGTCATAGTCTGTTTTCTCCTTATATTTCAAATTTTTAATCGTACATCCGGCAGGCTGCATATTTGGAATACGCAGCGCTCTGTCGGTTTCCGAGCTGCACCATATCGCGAATGACATCCGGCAGATAAGCATCCCATTTCACTTCAAAATGCAGGGCGAATCCGGTACCGGAACCGTGACGCAGTCCGGATTTAAAAAATCAGTGCAGCGAAGCGCCGTTCGGATATTGTAATCCAGCGTCACACGGACATTCCCGGCTGAAATACAAACGCTTCTCTCGTATAATCCACGATTACTTTTTTGCGGCCAAACCCTCGCTCTGTATTTTGGCATAAAAACCGAGAAGTACTTTGTCTGTGCTTTCTCTCATCCAGAGAATCTCTCCCTGGCAAGCCGCTGCGCCTGTTCCGGGGTCAGCGGGGCAAGCTCCTTATAACCCAGTCCGCCCTGCTTGAACTTTCTTTCCAGATGAATCACCGAAAATTCGTTATTATACAGACGAATTCTGTATTTTTCCCGTATATTCACGCCATCCAGCTTTTCCCGAAGGGCTTTATCCTCAGATTGTCAAAATACAGGCTGCGAACCTCATACTGCCCATTTTTCCCATTGCCGCCCGGTTTCATGACCGCTCTTAGCCTTTGCCGCAAAACCAGCATATCCAGATTGCTGATTCTGTGCTTTACCTCATGTCTGAACTGCAAGCAGCATTCCTCCTTTCTCTTTCCCCATTATAGAGAACGAACCTAAGACCAACATTAGAGAAACCTTCCCACTTGTGAACACTTGAGGGAAGGTCTGTGAAAATCCTGTGAAATTGTATAAAGTTGAAATCAAAAGCGCGCTGTAAAACGAATTGTTTTATTTTCCGCATACTCCGCTGTCAGTCTGCCGCCAAAGGTTTCCGCGATGGCGCTAGGGGCCGCCGAAAGTCCGATGCCATATCCGGAAACTGTGCTTTTCTGTGTTCTGGCACTGTCTCCCCGGTAAAAACGCTCAAACAGCTGCTCCGCGTCTGAATGCGCCTGCATCTCGCAGGTGTTTTCTTCTGTGATCCTGATGTGACCGTTGTCTTTGTCACAAAAACGCAATGCTTCCGCCCTCTGGCGTATACTTCACCGCATTGTCCAGCAAAACGGAAATCATCTGAGAAAAAAAAATGTCTCTATTGATCTGCATGAACGTATGGGGCAAGAGCTTTGCTGACAGAGAAATCTGCTTCTGAGCCGCAAGCTCCTCGTAAGCCGGCAGCATTTCTCCCACCAGCTCACTGATATCCACCTTCTCCATGGGAAGCTTCCTGTCCTCATCCAGCCTGGCAAGTGTCAGAAGATTGGTCATCAGCGCGTTCAGGCGCTGTGTCTGAAGCCGGATGTTTTTGCTGTACTTCGTTTCCCCATGAATCAGCGCGGACGCATCATTGTTCGACTGGATGATCGCAAGAGGCGTTTTTAGTTCATGTCCGGCATTGGTAATAAACTGCTTCTGCTTTTCAAGGCCGGCCAGAACAGGACGAACTGCTCTTTCAGAAAACAGGATCACAAACAAAGGATCGCCAGTCAGCAAATAAGCACAATCGCCGAAGAAATGCTGAACACCATTATAAATATCCAGAGCTGCCTTGAGGTATCCATAAAGAAAATCAGACGCTCTTTCCCTGACTCTCTCACTTCATATTTATAGCGGTCAATCTTTCCCTTCCTGCCCTCCGCCTGCCCCGGCGTACTGTATGGCATCCTCTCTGCTGACTGCAGAAATCTGTTCCAGGTTGACGTCCAGAACGTTCCCCTCCGCATCCGTGCGAACAGTAAAAACCGGGCTGATTTCAGCGTATCCATATCCACAGGCGGAGCAAAAGGCTTTGACGCAGGAAATTGCGGGGAGAAAAATCCTCCCCGCCGCTTGCAAGAATATGTAAAAAGAGCTGGACTGACGCTCCAAAATAATCCAGCTGAATCCATTGATCGCCACTGTCAGCACCGCCAGCAAAATTGTAACCGCAGACATGGCAAAAGAATAAATTTTTTTCGCAGCGTCTTCTTCATACCGGTTTCTCCAGTCGATAACCAATATTTCGTTTTGACACGATCTCCACCTCCGAATTCATTGCCGAAAGCCTTTTTGCGAATGTAGGAAATATAGAGCCAGACGCTGTTGATATCCGTTTTTGCGTCATACCCCCACGCCTTTACCAGAAGCTCCTCCGTAGAAAGAAATATATTCTGGTTTAGCATCAGCTGCTCCATAAGTCGGTATTCCTGTTTCGGGAGGATAAATTCCGTGCCGCCGCAGGAAAGCGTTCCGGACTGGATATTCAGCGTCAGATCTCCAAAGGAAATCAGATCCGGCTGAAATTCCTCCCGTCTGCGCAGCATGGCGCGAACGCGGGCCAGAAGCTCCCCCATATCAAACGGCTTTGGCAGATAGTCGTCAGCTCCGGCATCCAGCCCCTGGATCCGCTCCTCCACCTGTGCCTTTGCCGTGAGAAGCAAGACCGGCGTTCTGCATCCGTTTTTTCCGCAGGGCTGACAGAACCTCAAGCCCGTCCCTTTTGGCATCATAATGTCCAGAATGATGCCGTCATACTCTCCGGCCACAGCGTAATCGTAAGCGTCTCGCCATTATACGCAGTATCAACAATATATTTGTGATAAGTCAGAATGTCCGTCACCGCTTCTGAAAAGCGCCCGTTCATCCTCCGCATAAAAGCAGCCTCATGGCAGTCTCCTTTCGCAGCTTTATTTCTGGATCATGTCAATTCCCTTCTGCAGCGTTTCCCCGTCAATCGCCCCTCTTGCCTGGGCGATCGCGTAACCCTCCGCATCAATGAAATAGGTGGTCGGCAGAGAATAGGCGCCGTAGGTCATGGCCGCATCAGACTCTGTGTCATAAAATACCGGAAAGGTATATCCCTGCTCCTCGATAAATTCCGATGCAATTTCGACCGTCTCTCTGGAACCGTCTGTCATATTCACCATCAGGAAGTTGATTTCTTCTCCAAGCGCCAGATACTTCTCCTGAAATCGGGCATTTCCATCTGACAGGGGCCGCACCAGCTTGCCCAGAAGTTCAAAATAATGGGTTTGCCGATATAGTCGGTGAGATGAACCTCGTTTCCATCTATATCATAGACAGTAAAATCCGGGGCAAAGGGAATCTTCCGATTTTTTCTGCGCTCTCGTTTTCCTTCTCGTCAGCAGCGTCAGAAGCAGAATCATCGGCAGCGTCTTCCTTTGCGTTCTCCCCCTCCTCAGATTCTTCTCCTGCTGTCTGATCGGGCTCTTCCTGCTCCTTCGTCTCCTGCACGGACAGCTGCTCCGGAGCCATCTCCTTGCCCAGCTTATTATAAAGCACGTAAGCGCCGCCGATCAGAGCACCAGCAGCAGGATGAGCAGCGCAAGCTTTGTCTTATTTCGGTTTTTATTTTCGTTTTCCATAGCGCCTCCTTAACTGAGCAGGCTCAAAAGCCGCCCCATGGTTCCTGTCATCATCAAAATTCCCTATCAGCACCAGCAAAACACCGCTGACGGTATTGATGATCTTATAGTTTTTCTTGATCCAGTCAAAAAGCAGATTTCAGATAGTCGATGAGTACCGCACTGAGGATAAAGGGAATTCCCAGACCAAGGGAGTAGGTAAAAAGCATCAGCATCCCTTCCCCCCATGCCCCTGCTGGGAAGCCAGCATCAGCGCGGAACCAGAAAAGCGCCCACACAGGGCGTCCATCCCACGGAAAACACCATCCCAAACAAAATGCCGAGAAAAATCCCATATTTTCCGTATTTACAGAGCGGCTGCTTCCTTTAAACAGGTTCAGCTTAAATACGCCCATAAAATTCAGTCTGAAGAAAATCACCACCAGACCGCAGACAATATTCACTGCCGTCTGGTATTCCCGCAGAAAGCTCCCCACCGTTCCGGCCATCGCTCCCATTGCCACAAAAACCGTGGTAAAACCAGCCACAAAGCCCAATGCGCCGGTCAGTGTCTTTTTTCGTGCTTCTCTGCCCGCCTGCAAAATAAAAATATACACCGAAGCATCGGCAGCAGACACGGAGAAATAAATGTGATGATTCCTTCCAGAAACGCGATGATATACTGCATCTCTTCTCCTCCTTATTGATTCTTCGCTTTGCATATAAGCTGAGTCATGGTTCCCATCGGACAATAAACGCACCAGCTGCGCGGCTTAAACAACACCATGGTGATCAGTCCGAGAACGGTAGAGGTCAGCATAACGCTGTAAAAAACCAAAGGCAAACTGTGCAACTCCCTGATGAAATACCGTTCCGTGATATGCCCAGTGCCAAGGGAGCTTAAATGTCCACAGAAGTGTTACCACCTGCCGAAGATCCTGCGCTCCCCGCAAAAACCAGATATGTATTCCACAGCATCTGAAAGAACATGGCAAAGAAAAAAGATCAGAAATCCATATCGGAACCATTTGCTTTTCATCCATCCGGGAATATCCTTTTGCGCGACAGCCCGAAAGGCCGCCTAACATGCCGAACAGCTGGCCTCTTCCGCAATATTTATTGCAGTACCCCTTGGTTCCCTTTGCCACCGAAATGATCAGCGGAATAAAAAAGCAGAGAAGTCCCAGCCAGGCAAACAAAATATTGAAAAAAGCCCAGAATCAGGTACGCCAGGGATGCGATCCACAGATGGTCATACCAATGCTTCTTCATACTGCCACCTCCGAAATCACAATGACGCTTGCCGGGCATTCCTTCGCGCATTTTCCGCAGCCCACGCATTTCTCCAAATCCACCTGCGCCGCAACTCCTCTCAAAATTTCAATCGCATTCCGCGGGCAAACCTTTACGCAGCAGCCGCAGGCAACGCAGTCTTGTTGTTCCACAACAGCTTTTTCGCCGTCTTTTTCCTGTTGACATAAATACCCCAGCCTTTGAATTTCAATGGTCTTATTATAGCGTAAGTCCGGCAAAATGCTGCAACAAAATAACAGTTCTCAAAATTTTCACAAAATGCCTCTTGTGCTCTGCCAGGTATTCTTCCGCCTTATGCACAGCCCGCTCCGTCGCAACAGCAGTCACGATCTGGCGCAAACCTTTGTGCGCACATCTCCTACTGCAAACACTCCCGGGATATTTGTCTCCGTCTCTTCCCCGGCCACAATATAGCCGCTGTCATCAGGGTCAGCCCCTTTTGCCAGCTCTAGCCGGCTTCCTTCCCACGCTGATAAACAGCCCGTCCAGATCCAGGCTCGTCTCTTCCCCAGTCTGCACATTCTTCAGACGCACGCCGGTAAGCTTGTTCCATGAAGCAGCTCTGTGACTGTGCTGTTCCAGCAAAATTCCACATTCTCCGCCCTTTGAAGAGGCTCATGATAAATCCTGGGGTGGCCGCAGCGTATCTCTTCTGTGGATTACAATAACTTTTTTTGGCAATGCGGCTTAAAAAGCGCATCTGCCGCAGCAATTTCCTCCGCCGACAACTGCCACTGTCTTTCCTTTAAAAAACATACCGTCACAGGCAGCACAGTAAGCCACGCCTTTGCCGGTCAATTCTCTTCCCCCGGGACTCCAAGCTCTCTGGGGTTTGCCCCCAAAAAAAAAAAAAAAAAAAAAAAAAAACCACGGTACGTCCGAAAAATGTTCCTTCGCTAGTCTCAATCACCTTCGGCTCCGCCCCAAAATCAATACGGGAAACTTCGGCATATTCCGTCTTGGCGCCAAAACGCTCTGCCTGAAGCTGCATTTTTTCCCCAAGGGAAAAACCGTCAATTCCCTCTTCAAAGCCAGGATAATTGTCAATCTGATGACTCAACGCCATCTGGCCTCCGGCCGACAGCTTTTCTAAAACTATCGTATCAAGACTGCTCTGGCCGCATACAATGCGGCCGTATACCCAGCAGGCCTCCTCCAATGATAACCGTATCATAAATGTGCTCATTCATGGCTGATTCCTCCTTTGCAGCGCAGGCATGTCCAATTTCAGGACTCCAGACTTTCCCTGATAAAGCTGTCGATCATCGCTTTTGACTCAGGCGCCACAATGGATTCCGCTCTTTATCCTTCTGATACAGCACCAGGGTCGGAATCACCTCAATCTGCTCCTGGCGTGCAAGCGCCTGTTCCTCATCAATATTTACCTTTACCACCTGCAGAGTATCCTTTGTACTGCTCCGCAATTTTTTCATAGGCCGGCGCGATCCTCCCAGTATCCGCACCAGGGCGCCCAGTAATCTACCAGAACCGGTCTGTCTCCTGCACCATTTCCTGAAACATCTCATTATTTATATTCATTGCTGCCATAATCGTTAGTCCTTTCCTTTGTTTGACCATAGTATACCCAGAACAAAGGATTCTCTTCCGTGACATTGTCACAGTTTATTTGACATATTCCCAAGGCAGACTTATACTGATTTTATATAGAAGGGAGTTCATTTATGAATTTTGCAGACTATTTCCCCATTTGGGACAAATTAACAGCCGCACAGCAGCAAAAGATTTCTGAGAGCATCACCAGCCGCAGGGTTCCAAAGGGCACAGTCATTCACAACGGAAACCTGGACTGCATTGGTCTGCTCCTCATACAGACCGGGCAGCTGCGTGCCTTTATTCTGTCAGAGGAAGGACGCGAAATCACCATCTACCCTTTTCGATATGGATTTATGCCTGTTCTCTGCCTCCTGCATTATGAATTCTATCCAGTTTGAGGTTGTCATTGAAGCAGAAAAAGACACAGACCTCTGGATCATCCCGCCCTATATTTACAAACAGATCATGGAAGAATCTGCTCCGGTCGCCAACTATACCAACGAAATTATGGCCGCCCGCTTCGGAAGTCATGTGGCTCATGGAGCAGGTTATGTGGAAAGCCAAGACAAACGTGTGGCCGCCTTTTCTGCTGGAGGAAGCTGCCATCGAAAACACAAACCGCCTGCAGATTACCCACGAAACCATTGCTAACCATCTGGGCACTCACCGAGGAGGTCATTACCCGGATGCTCCGGTATTCCAGAGTGAAAAGCTGATCAAACTGAGCCGGGGCGTGGTGGAAATTACAGATTCCGCCGGGCTTGCAGCTTTGGGGAGGTATGATATGGCACTGCATACCATTTTGATCAAGCCGGCCTCCGGATTATGCAATATGCGCTGTGAATATTGCTTTTATTGTGATGAAATCGAAAACCGTACTGTAAAATCTTATGGAATGATGTCCGAAGAAACCATTCAAAACCTCATTAAAAAGCTTTGTTTCAGGCTGAAAATGAAATTTGCTTCGCCTTTCAGGGCGGTGAACCCACTCTTCGGGGATTGGAATTTTTGAAAAAGTCATAGAGTATGAACGGCGTTTTAACAAAAACCATGTACGGATTCTGAACACTCTGCAGACAAACGGCTACGGGCTGAACGAATCATGGTGTGCGTTTTTAAAAAACATCAGTTTTTGCTTGGTGTTTCCGTAGACGGGACTGCGGTCATCCACAATCGCCATCGCCATGATACGGCGGGAAGTCCCACCTATGAACGAATCAAAGAAAATCTGCGTTTGCTTTTGATACCCTACGAAGTGGAATACAATATCCTCACAGTCGTAAACACGCCAGGTAGCGGAAAATATAAAAGAAATCTACCAGGAATACAGAAAAACGGATGGAACTTTCAGCAGTATATTGCCTGCCTGGATCCTCTGGGTGAGGAACCCGGCAAGCAGGAATATTCCCCCCCAAAGACTATGGAAAATTTCTCACCGAACTTTTCCAGTATTGGAAAAGGACTGGAAAAAAGGGCGAGCTCCTTATATCCGTCAGTTTGAAAATTATATTGAATTCTGCTTGGATACCCTCCGAATCCTGTGAACAGTCCGGCATATGCAGCATACAGTGTGTGGCAGAAGCAGACGGCGGCGCATATCCCTGCGATTTCTATGTTCTGGGCGAATATCGCCTGGGCAATTATAACGAAGACGGCATCCAGGATTTTTTCGCACAGGAAACTGCCTGGAACTTTGTTCAGGAATCAACAAAACATGCGGAAGAATGCAGACACTGCCAATGGTACTCCCTTTGCCGGAACGGATGCAGAAGGCACCGCATCCGTGACGAAAAAAACCGGGTTGTACAAAAACTATTTCTGTGAGAGCTACCGAATGCTTTTTCGCCGCATGTGCCGAACGCCTGAAAGAAATCGCAAAATATGTTGCGTATCAGAACCAAAGGTAGGGGAAAGCCTCCTTTATTTTTGTACAAACAGGACAGCAGCTTTGCCATATTGGCAGGCCCTGTCCTGTTCTCTTCTCACTATGCGACTATCTGAAATCATTCAAACGCTTACTGCTTTCCCTTTTTCTGCTCTTCCAGCAATTTCTTCAGACGCTGAATCTCTGTTTCCGCTCTTTTCCGTTCCAGGCAAGAAATTCTTATCTTTTGTAAAATCAATTCATTTTTGTCGGCCTCACGCTCCCTTTCTTCCGCTGTTCCTTTGTACTTTTATGATAAATCAGGAAATCTGGTTAATAAAGAAATTTCTCCGGATATTGCATCAAAAAAGAGCGAAGCTGCATTTTCACAGTTTCGCTCTTTTTGGTATACATACTTAATCCAAATGATACACTTCTCTCCAGTTCGCCTCCACCATTCTCCCTGGTTTTGCAAATTCCACTGGCTCCTGGCGAGGGATCTGTCTCTTTCCACCATTCCTGTGTTTTGGGGTCTGCAGCCATTTTTTTTTCATGTCCTCTTCGTAGTTATCCCCAACATACTCAAAATAACTGAACAGATATCCACCGCGATAGTAAATAGAATAATTTGAATGTTGCATTTCTTGATCATTTCATTGACTTCCGGCCATGGATTCGCATGAAGTGCTTTGTATTTTTCCAGATATTCCGGTTTTACCTTGATTACTTGTCCAACTCGTTTCATAACTGCCTCCTTTTGTATGTTATTCTTCCTAAAATTCATTATATAAACTCATACAAAAAAGACAATATGCCTGGAAACTTTATATCTAAACGTTTTGCTGGCTTCTATTTTTTATAGGTTCTGCAGGCTTCCACATAAGCCAGGATATTTTCCAGCGGTACCTCCGGCTCCAGCATATGCGTCGGGGTCACCATGAGACCTCCCTTTTCTCCCGCAATGTCCAGGTTTTTCCAGACGCCTCTTTGACTTCCTGCGGTGTGCCGAAGGGCATCACTGTCTGCGTTCCGATGGTTCCGTGGAAGGAAATCTTATCACCGTATTTACGGTGAATTTCCTCAAAATCCATACACTCGCTCTGAATGGGGTTGGACCTCAACGCCCGCTTCGATGAGATGCGGGATGAAAGGCTCCACAAATCCCGCAGGAATGATAAAAAAATAACCACGTCCGGATTTTCTGCTTTCACCGTGTCGATAAGTTTTTTCAGCCTTGGCTTGATCCAACGGCAGTACAGCTCTTCGCTCATCATAATCGTCTGCTGCATGCCGATATCGTCTCCCCAGAAACAGAACGTCTACCCCTGCTTTTTACATAGGACATCGCACGAATAATGGACTGCTCCGTTACTTTATCAAACAAAAACTCTGCAATCGCATTTTCATCCATCATGTCGCAGAAAAGCTGTTCCATGCTCCGCATATACCAGGCGCATTCCCAGATCGTCATCTGCATGTCGCCAAGCGCGATCAGATCTCTGGCTTTGATGCTTTCCACCTGCGCTTTCTGGTGAGAGCCGTCCGCCTTGGCATAGTCCGGATAAGGATAACTCATGATCTCCTCTATGGTTTCCATATCCTCCAGCGGATGCCGCATCCGTGTCATGTGCATGCTGTTGGGAGATTTTTTCATGTCCTACGCCCCACTCGTCAATATCTGCTCCTTCTGCCAGCGGTGTCTGATAGAATTTTTTATATTTTGTGTGTCGTGGTCTTTGAGGCGCAAATCCTCCACACGCCGCCAGGGAAACCGAAATACTCCTGATAATCCTCTGCTCCCAGCTGTTCTTTGCAGACCTCCTGCAGATGAGGGCACAAAACAAATTCTACGGAACCCGCTCTATATCCCTGTCTGTGGACAAGCGCAAAAAAAAGTTTTCTCTGTTTGTCATTTTCCTTCACTCCTTATCCTTAAATATCGCAAAGCTCCTGTGCCTTGCCGATGCGGAGCGTCGTGATATACTTCTGACAGCTCATCCCTGTTTCCTGCGCAAAACACTTGCGGATATACCGGGAGCTTAGTCCAAATCTCTGCGCCAGATCCTCCATACAAATATCGGACTCATAATTCTCATTCAGATACCGGATAATGTGTTCCACCTTTCCGGCCTTCCCGGTTCTTTGTTTTTCAGACTCTGTCTCCTCCAGTTTTCTGAGACACTTCAAGAAAAAGCTGCAGAAATCCGAAAAGCAGCTGTGTTTCCGCTTTGCAGCATTCCCCGGCGTCCGAAATATCCGGCAAAGGTTCTCCATGAGAAAACGCACCGTCTCACTGTTTGTCAGCTTATAATAATCTTTATCCTGACAGAGAAACGGAATCCCGGTTTCCAGGCTCTTCGGCATTCTCATCCGGAACTCCAGCTGG
>VOFE01000971.1_pt1 | contig 36001 bp, 48 predicted proteins | sample 5384071 | NCBI WGS metagenome assembly VOFE01 (sample SAMN12384724, study PRJNA508395) | human gut metagenome | isolation source: healthy gut D | host: Homo sapiens
CAGTTGGACGTAGTTATTACCGCCAATATTGAAAGAAATCAAATCAATCGGCTTGCCGTCAAGATAAACCGTAGAAGTCTGGAACGATGCGGGTTTACTGCTGCCTGCCTTTAATGCAGCACCTTCACCGCCGACTGGTGTATAGGCTTGGCCATCGGTCAGGTCAATACGACGCTCTGCTTCATTCCACGTTACATTGAACTGTGCTTTGGTGCCGGAAAGTATGTATGCCAGATCACGCAGTTTGAAATAGTTTCTGCTGTCGATGGTATATGCACCGAGCGTAACAGGCGAATTATCAAGTACAACACGATGCTTAGATACTGGGGCAGTAGTGCGAGGTATTTCAAAGCCACGAAGAATTTCATAACATTGATTCTTTGCCCAGAAGGTATCAAAAAGCGTGATTGTCATTTTCATCTTCAGCCCAATATGTGTAGGAAACTTCGTACAAATCCTTTTTCAAAATCTGCAATCTGTGCATCCAATTCTGTCTTGGAGACGCTTTTGCCGTTCACAGTGCAATGTCTAATACCATCTGCAGCTACATAATCGGTATAACGGAATGCGGTCACCATGCTATGTCCCTGTTTGGTTACATAGGATACCTCGCCACCGTTGGCTGTATCCTGACCACAGACCAGATAGGAATGATTTGTTCCGACCATGAACTTTGTGACAACGGTCTTTTCGGTATTTTCAAAATTGCTCGGTCGTTTTGGAATAGTCAGTTCATAAAGTTTACCATCATATGCGTACATTTTTGAATATACACAACATTATACGGTACGCTATGATCTGGATAAACAAGACTTTCACTTGCACAGCAGTAGAGTTCTGGTGTACCGTCACAATCCAAATCAATCAGTTTAGACATCGGGTGTCCGAAGGCTGGTCCTTCTGATATCTTACGACCATCAGATCCCCACCATCCTAAGTCACCATGTCCGTAAGTGTTGTGCCATTGGTTATCCATTTTACTGTAGGATTCTGCGGCCTGTGGCGTCAAATACATTGCGCTGACAGATGAAATGCTGACCATACCAACCAACGCGGAACAAACCAGCTGATTTGTTCTCTTTTTCATAAAAAGTCATCCCCTTATATAGAAATTGAAATGGTATGTGTTTCCATTGTATATACGCTGCGTATCTGTCTGTCAAGAGCTGCCACTTCGGTTTATCCTTTTCAACCGCGCCCGTGTCTGCTATAATGAGACAGACAAGAGAGGTGATTAGGATGGGCTACATTCGCCGTCCTGCGTATTACAAGGCATTCCGGTGCATCGGCTCGGACTGCACGGAAAACTGCTGTATCGGCTGGGAGATCGACGTAGACGAGGATTCCCTTGCGTACTACGAGACCGTTCCCGGCGATTTTGGCGAGCGTTTGCGCGCGAGCATTGCTCCTGCGGACGCGCAGACCGGAGAGCCGGCGCATTTTCGTCTGGACGCCGAGGAGCGGTGTCCGCTGCTGAACGACTGCAACCTGTGCGAAGTGCTGCTGACGCTCGGTGAGGACAAAATGGCGCAGATCTGCACCGACCACCCGCGGTATTACGAGTGGTTTTCGGACGGCCGCGAGGACGGTCTTGGCTTGTGCTGTGAGGCTGCCGCCGAATTGATACTCGCGCAGACCGGCGCACCGGCGTTTGACGTGACCGAGGCGGACGGCGTATCCGAAACCGGCACGGAGGCCGAAACCGAACTGGAGAACGTGCTGTTTTCCATGCGCGATGCGCTGTTCCGGCTGGCGTGCGAGGACGCGCCGTTCGATGACAAGGCCGACAGGCTCTACCGCACGGCAAAGGCGCAGCAGGAGCAGTACGACGACCTGCTGTTCCCGTTCCCAGAGGACGAGGATGCAGACGAGACGGACGAGGACACGGCTTCGTGGTCGCAGGCGTTCTGGCGGGAGAGCACGCTCACGAGCCTGCTCGAGCTTCTGCTCGGCTTTGAGATCAACAAGGACGACTGGCGCACGCTGCTGACCGGCGCAAAGGCGCGCCTGCCGGAGATTATCGCCCGCAGGAATGACTTTTTGCAGGCGTATCAGGGCAAACGCCATGAATACGATAACTTGCTGACGTACTTCCTGTACCGGCACTTTATGAAGGCGCTCGGGGACGACGCCGTGCAGGACAAGGTGCAGCTGGCGCTCGTGAGCACGGCGGTCATTCAGCTGCTCGATGTGTACGAGTGGCTCGCCAAGGGGCGAGGTCACGCACTGGGCGCAGATCTGCATCTGCAAGGCGTACTCGCGCGAGATTGAGTATAACGAGGACAATACCGAGCAGCTTGCCGCGTTTTCCGTCCTTGACGAAATGGAATAAAACAGAACACCGCGGACTGGGGGTCTGCGGTGTTTTTGTTTTGCGGCGCTGAACCACAGCGGGAGGGATTCGTCCCTGACGGGGCGGCAGCTTTTTTCAGCACCGGCTGAGCGGGGGCACGAACTGCGCAAGCGTGTTCGTCCCTGACGGGCGGCAGCCTTTTTCAGCACCGGCTGAGCGGGGGACTTGAACCGCGCAGGCGGTTCACCCTATCCGGGCGGCAGGTTTTTCGCTGAGATTCAGCGGGGAGTTGCGCTCTGCGGAGCGCGGGAGACTGCGGCACCCGCCGCGGGGGCAAAAAAGGAAGGGACACCTGCGGTTTCCTTCTTCCTCTTTGAACTCCTACCTTTCCCTTGCTTGATAATCCGGCGCAGATTGCCAACATGTGACCGCTCGAAACAGGGGGAACGGCAGAGGATTTTTTTCTCTGCTACGGACGAACTACCTTCGGAGTTCGTCCTCTTGAGCAACCTGTTCGCAGGGTCAGATACCGTACTGCTACGCATACGGGCTACTTCTGCGCAGAGCGCGGCATAGCAGTGTCGCGCAACTCTTTGGCATGTTGTAACGCACGGCACTTACGAATTTAGATGTTTGGTACAATTTATCCTCGCAGACTCTGTCTATTATAACGCGCTCACGAGTTGCGCGGCACGGTCATGCCGCGCCTGCGGAGTAAACTTTCCCACCTGTGTAGCAGTAATCTATCTGTGAACTGCGAATATTTCACGAAAGACACGCTGCGGTAACCCGACTGCCGTACCCCTTATTTCGCAGCGGTCACATGTCGGCAATCTGCGCCAGACTATCTAAGGGAAAGGTAGGAGTCCAAAGAGGAAGGAAAACCGCAGGTTGTCCTTCCTTTTGCCCCTCGCCGTGGGTACGGCGTCATCCCCCCGCCGCGGGGCGCGGCGAATCCCCTCGCGCGGCGTCAGCGCAACTCCCTGCTGAGGTTCAGCGAAAAATGGCGCTCCCTTGTGTAAAGTCTGTGTAAACCCGGTGCACCTTTTGTGATACTGCCGAAAATCTGCTGAACGCCTTCGCATTTACGGACAGAAGCAAAATGAAAGGCTTTCACCCAATCCGAAGGAGGCGTTCGCCATGAGTGAATATCAAGGCACATTCAAGCGATATGAGAAGAAATATCTGGTCACGCAGCAGCAGTACAACGCACTTGCCAAGGTGTTTGCGGCGCGGATGGTGCCCGACCGGTTCGCGGAATCGACCATCAGCAACATCTATTACGACACGCCGGATTTCCGGCTCATCCGCCGCTCGCTCGACCGTCCGGCGTACAAGGAGAAAGCTGCGCCTGCGTACCTACCGCACGCCGGGTGCCGATACCGAGGCGTTTGTGGAGATCAAGAAAAATACGACCACATCGTCTACAAGCGCCGCGTTGCGATGACCTACAGCGAAGCGCAGGCGTATTTAGACGGCGGCGCGGCACCCGAGCAGAGCCAGATCTCCCGCGAGATCGACTGGTTTCTGCAGTTCTACAAGGGCATTCAGCCTGCCATGTGCATCTGCTACGACCGGCTTGCGCTGTTCGACAAGTATCAGCCGGAGCTGCGCGTCACGTTCGACTCGGGTATTCGGTGGCGCATGGACGATTTAGACCTGTCCTCCGGCTCGGCAGGCGAGCAGCTGCTGCCGCACGACACCTGCCTGATGGAGATAAAGATCCCCGGCACCACGCCCCTGTGGCTGGCGCGGGCGCTGAGCGAGAACGCTATTTTTCCCGACCCACTTTTCCAAATACGGCGCGGCGTACCAGACCATGCTGCGCGAGGACCGTTCGCCGCAGTTCGGCAGCGAAACCATTCACATCAACGAAAAAGGAGAAATTTACTGTGCTTGAGACAATTTTCGGTTCGATTCTGACCACCGGCCTGACCGGCAGCGCGTTCGTTATCTGTTTGCTGGTGGCGCTTGCGCTCGGCGCACTCGTTGCCGCCGTTTATATGTACAAAAACACCTACACGCAGTCCATGGCGGTCACGCTGGCGCTGCTGCCCGCAATGGTGCAGGTTATCATTCTGCTCGTGAACGGCAACCTCGGCGCAGGCGTGGCTGTTTCCGGCGCGTTTAGCCTTGTGCGATTCCGCTCCGCGGCCGGCTCTGCGCGTGACATTACCTGCATTTTCCTCGCCATGACGCTCGGCCTTGCCACCGGCATGGGCTATATCGGCATTGCCATTGTCACCGGCGCGGTGATGTGCATCCTGCTGACCGCCTACGCGGCGCTGTCCTTCGGCAGAAAGCCGGAGGAGGAGAAGGAGCTGAAAATCACCATTCCGGAGAACCTCGACTACACCGGCCTGTTTGACGATCTGTTTGGGGAGTATACCCGCTCGGCAGAGCTGATTTCCGTACGTACCACCGGCGTGGGCAGCCTGTATAATCTGCATTATCATGTAAGACTGGTTTCTCCCGAGATTGAGAAGCAGTTTTGGACGCTATCCGGTGCCGGAACGGCAACCTTGATATCGTTTGCGGCAAGGTGCCGCAGGTGAAAGAGGCACTGTAAAAATCTGCACACGCCTAACCGTAGGGTGCGACGACCTCGGCGCACCGTGTAAACCGCAACGCAAATTTCAAAACAACGGAATACGTTATCGGTAACGGTTGCCAATACCATTTAACACAGTGGTATTCGTTTGATGCGGTGCGCCGAGTCGTACCCCAGGGCACCTTCTCTTGCGGCGTTGCCGCATCACCTTGTCGCACCCTACGGTAGACCTTTAAGCTGAATTTAGACCTGTGAAAGGATTGAATATTATGAAAAAAGAAACTCCTCGCCGCCTTACTGGCTTCCGCGCTTGCGGCGGGCCTGCTGCCGACATCGGCGTGTGCGGCTTCGACTACACGACCGCGAACGCGACGCTTGTCACCTTAACCGACTCGTCCGCGACCGCAAAGGGCAAGTACACCGGCTATGAGATTGACGGCACCGACGTTTCCATCACGGCGGCGGGCACCTATGTGTTCTCCGGCGACTGCGATAACGGCTCGATCACGGTCAAAAAGGGCGTCACGGGCGTTACCATTGTGCTGAACGGTCTGACGCTCACCAATGACGACAGCGCGGCGATCACCCTGAACAAGACCGCCGAGGCGTCCCTGATTGCGGCGGCAGGCACGACCAACACCGTCGCGGACACGGCGGGCGCGAACGATGAGAACGCGGCGGTCAAGGTCAAGAGCGGCGCCGCGCTCGCCATCGGCGGCACGGGCACGCTGACCGTTGACGGCAACGCGAAAAACGGCATCAAGGGTGCAGCTGACGCGGTGATTACGGTTGCGGAGGTTAAACTGAACATCAATGCCGTGAACGACGGTCTGTCCTGCGACGATGAGCTGAATATTACCGGCGGCACGCTGAGCATCACCGCGGGCGGCGATGCGGTCAAGGCGTCTCCGGACACAGGCGACACCGAGAACCCGGACACGACCTCGCTCGGCAATGTGACCATCTCGGGCGGCACGCTGACGCTCAACGCGACCGAGGACGGCATTCAGGCAGACGGCGACCTGATGATTTCGGGCGGCACGTTTCACGTCAAGACGAACGGCGGCCACACCACCGCGCTCGCGGACGCGTCCGCCTCCTGCAAGGGCTTTAAGGCGGGCAAGATCCTGACCGTCACCGGCGGCACGCTGACCGTGGACAGCGCGGACGACGCCCTGCACGCGGGCACCGATGTCACGATTTCAGGCGGCACGCTGACCCTTGCGACCGGTGACGACGGCGTTCACGCGGACAACGACCTTGTGATCGGCGCCAAGGGTGCGTCCTCGACGAGTACGCCGCGCATCAACATCACCGCAAGCTATGAGGGTCTGGAGGGCACGACCGTTACCGTGTACAGCGGCGATATTGATGTGACAGCGTCCGACGACGGCGTAAATGCCGCCAGCAGCACGCTCGGTGAGCGCAGTGACAAATACGCCATCAACATCGCGGGCGGCGACCTGTACATTGACGCAGGCTCGGACGGTCTGGACTCCAACAACGACATCACCATCACCGGCGGCAAGGTGGAGGTCTACGGCGCGGATGCGATGATGGATGCGGCTATCGACTATGACGGCACGTTCACGCTCTCCGGCGGCACGCTGTTCGGCGCGGGCATGGAGCCGAGCGCTGGTACGCAGGCGTATATCGCGGTCGGTGAGACCTCGCCGTCCGGCGGCGGCATGGGCAGCGGCCCGAACGGACAGGGCGGCGGTCAGGGTATGACCCCGCCGGGTGATGCAAACGGCACGAACGGCAATCGTCCGACCCCGCCGAATTTCTCCGGCAATACCCGACCGACGGCACGTTTACCCCTGCCGACCAAGCCCTTTCGAGCGGCAAGGCGGACGGCAAGCCGTCCGGCAATCTGCCGAACCGCGAGAGCGCCCTCGGCATCAAGGAGGGCAGCGTCATCACCGTGCAGGATTCCTCCGGCAAGACCCTCTGCACCGCGACCGCGCTCGGCTCGATGAGCAGTGTTATCTTCTCCTCGGCGGATATCAAGGAGGGCGAGACGTACACGGTTCTGGTGGATGGTACCTCGGTCGGCACGGCAGAGGCAAAGCTGGGTACCACTGATTCAAGCAGCCCGATGGGCACGTTTAAGCCGGGTCAGGGCGGTCAGCCGAACCAGAACGGCAGTCAGGCCACGGTCGGCAGCTTCAAGGATGTGCCGCAGAACAGCTGGTTTGCAAGTGCGGTGCAGTACGTCACGAGCAACAGCCTGATGAACGGCACGAGCACGACCGCCTTTTTCACCGAGCGCGACCATGAGCCGCGGAATGCTGATGACCGTATTGGCGCGTTATGCCGGTGAATCGACAGAGGGCGGCACGGTTTGGTATGAAAAGGGCATGAACTGGGCAAAGAGCAAGGGCGTATCCGATGGCTCTGCTCCCGAACCGGAATATCACCCGTGAGCAGCTTGCCGCCATGCTGTACCGCTATGCCGGTGAGCCGGACGGCGCGGCAGACCTGTCCGCCTACGCGGACGCAGGCTCGGTTTCCGCGTATGCGGAAAAGGCGGTGCAGTGGTGCGTCAAGAACGGCATTCTGACCGGTAAAACGTCCTCGACACTCGCCCCCAAGGCAACGGCTACCCGTGCGGAGTGCGCGGCAATGCTGCAGCGTTTCGCTTCTCTCACCAAGTAAAAGAAAGAGCACCGCAGCTTGTATTCTGCGGTGCTTTTTGCTGTCTGTGTACGTCAAAACATACGGAAGTCTACGCAGAACGGTAACAGTCGGTACACCGTTTCAACACAGAACAAAATTATGATAGTATCATCAAAGGAAGGGAGGCGGCGGCATGCAGACGAGCACACAGGCAGTCCGCGCACGCACGGACGAGCCGTTTTTGGAGCGGTTCATTGAGGCACATGAGGCATTTGTTCTCCGGTGCGCGAGCAGGCACGCAGGCTTTGCGGTCACGCGCAGCGACGATGAATACTCGGTCGCGCTGCTGGCCTTCTACGAAGCCATCAGGGCTACGACCCGGCAAGCGGGCCGTTCGGCGCGTATGCGTCGCTGGTGATTGGCAGACGCCTTGCCGACCATTACCGCAGTCAGCACCGGTTTGACGCGGAAACGCCGCTTGCCCCGCAGACGTTCGACGGCACGGTGGACCGCGAGAGCGCGGACGCCGCCATGCAGCAGGCGGTCGCGGAGCAGATGAGCGAAGCAAAGCCGGTCAGCGCACAGGATGAGATCGAGGCGGCAAATACGGTGTTTGAGAAGTATGGGTTCGCGTTTTATGATTTAGCGGCAAGCTCGCCCAAGTCGGACAAGACGCGCCGCAGCTGCGCCGCGGCGGTCGGCACGCTGCTGCATTCGCCGGTGCTGTTCGCGTCCATGCAGAGCGCGCACAGCCTGCCCATCAAGGCGCTCGCGCAGCAGTGCGGCGTGTCCGCGCGGACGATAACCCGTCACCGGGATTACATTGTAGCGGCGGCGCTGCTCATCGACGGCGATTACCCCATCCTCTGCACCTATCTGCAGACCATGCGCAAGGAGGCAGAGCAATGCGTGCGATAATTACGGATATTCGAGCGGGAAAGGCCGCCGCGCTCGCGGAGGACGGCACGGTTCACCTTGTAGACGCGAAGAACAGAGCGGTTGGACAGGAGATTCGGATTCCGGCGAAGCGCCGCAGACGGTGGAAAAAGCCGCTGACCTGGGCGGCGTGCGTGGCTGTCCTGTGCGGCATGGCGACCACCGGCGTGTACGCCGCGTATGAGCCGTATGCCAGCGTCAGCATCGTGGGCGGCACGGACAGCGTGGAGTATACGGTAAACCGGTTCGATCAGGTGCTCGGCACCCGCGTTTCCGGGGGAGCAGCCGCCGGACGGCAAGATTCCGCGGTTTGTGCACATTGACAAGGCGGTGGAGCATACCGTCCGGCAGGAAGCAAAGGAAGGCGAGAGCGTCAGCATCACCGTGACCTCGCGCAGCAGCGGCTATGCCGAACGGCTCCGTGAGCATATCGACGATCGGTTTCGGCAGTCCGGCGATGAGAGAAACCCGCCCGAGGTGAGGGTGCAGCCGTCGGAGAACGCGGGTAACGCGCCGGGAGAGAACTGGCAGAGTGAAAGCGCAGAGCAGGCATAGCAAAAATGCTCCCGCGCTTGACTTGGCGCGGGAGTGTGGTATAATAAAGATACAAAAAGGGAAACGCCGTGCACAGCGGTCAGACCCTTTCTAAGTAGTCATTTGTTAGATGACCGTTTGGGGCCAGCCCAAGCGGTCATCGCGCATTTACGGCAAATCACGCCGCTTGACAACATGCGCTCGTGTGGTATAATAAAGATACAAAAGGGAAACGCTGTTGTGCAGCGGTCAGACCCTTTCAACAATCAACATGCAATAAGACATTGACCGTTTGGGGGCTAGCCAAGCGGTCAATGCGCATTTACGAGAAAAAATGTACAGTACAATGACCGCACAGATAAAAAAGCTCAAAGGCTTTCTTCCTCATGCGCAGCACCTCCTTCCGCCCACAGACCGTGGGGAAGAAGAAGGCCTGACCGCCTGCAGTGATTGCTCACTGCGTGTGCAACAGCGTTTCCACGAGTTAAGTATAACAGGACGTGCGAAAAATGTCAATTTCCGCAGGTTGACAGCACCTGAAAGTGTGCTATAATGTAAAGTGAAACGCCGTCCGTTGGACGGTCAGCTCCCAAGTTCAGTCAAAAGTTTTCACAGATGACCGTACGGTTGCCGCCGGACGGTCATCGCGCATATACGGAGAAAATGTACAATACAATGACTGCACATACCAAAAGCTGGAAGTGCTTTCTTCCGCATTTTTTACGCCACCTCCTTTCCGCCTCAAACCGAGGGAGGAAAAGAGGAGCTGACCGTTTGTCCATGCAAACAGGCGTTTCCTTTATGACAAGTATATCACACAGGCGTAAAACCTGTCAATTTGCGGCTGACCTTACCCGGTCAGCCGCTTTTTGTGTGAAAAATGCTTGCCTTTTGCATGGAAAATGCTGTATACTTGTATATACCGAATCCACACGCTAAGGAGCGAAACCTATGAATATCACCAAGGGCGATGTGCAGGAGCTGCGCCGCCGTTTGAAAAAGACCGAATGTACGTTCGGGCGTCTGTGCGGCTGCTACGTCAACAGCGGCAAGCAGATCGTGACCAAGTTCACCGAGCAGTTTTCCGAACTGGAAGAGGATGAATACTACAAGTACCTCGAGATCGCCAAAAAGACGTTCAGCGGCACGCTCGGCGCAAACCTGCTGGAATTGGAGTTTGACCGCAGCGACAGCGGCATCGAGCACCAGAAATACCTGCTGACGCTCAAGGACAGCAAGCTGGCGAACGAGGAGCTGCTCGACCGCCTGTACGAGCAGGTGATCGAGGAGTACAGCTACCCGGGCAACTACCTGATCGTGGTTTACCACGATGTGTACGACGTGCCGAGCAAGGCCACCTCGGGCGAGGACCAGGACGAATCCACCGAGCTGTATGCGTACTGCGTGTGCGCGGTCTGTCCGGTCGAGCTGGCGAAGCCTGCGCTCGGCTACAGAGAGGACGAAAACCGCATCGGCGCGCGCGAGCGTGACTGGGTGGTCGGCCTGCCTGACCTCGGCTTTGTGTACCCGGCGTTTGCAAACCGCGGCAGCGATGTCAACGCCGTGATGTACTACGTCAAGACCGGCCGTCCCTCCCACCCCGAGTTCATCGAGAATGTGCTCGGCTGTGCGCAGCGCACGGCTGCCGAGGATAAGCTGGCGTTCAAGAACGTGGTGCACGACGCCTTCGGCGAGGACGAGGAGCAGGCGGACGCGGCGTTCTTCCAGATGCAGAAGACCATCAGCGCCATGGTGGCCGAGCGGGAGGAGGACGAGAGCCTGCCGCCGGTCGAGCTGACCGCCGAGGCGGTCTCCGGTCTGGCGACCGAGGCCGAGGTGCCGGACAACGTGCGCGCGCAGATCGAGAAGTCGTACGAGCAGGTGTTCGGAGACCAGCCGCCGCAGGCGCATAACGTGCTGGACAGCCGTCTGGTCGAGGAGGGCACGGTCAAGGCGCATACCGCCGCTCTGGAGCAGAAGGTGGCAGTGCTGCAGCAGGAGCTGGCGCATCAGGGCGGCAAACGCCGCCGACGCGGACGAGGACGACGTTCCGTGGGAGACCGGCACGGTCATCGACGTTCGCATGCCGCAGGAGAGAGCCGTAAACGTCCATACCGAGGTTATGGAAGGGAAGAAGTGCCTTGTCATTCCGCTCGCCGGGGATGAATCCGCGCGGATCAACGGCGTGGAAGTGGAATAATTTATACATTAGGGTGTACCGAAAGGTATGCCTTTTCCTTTTTCAGCACCGGCTGAGCGGGGAAACTGAACCGCGCAGGCGGTTCACCCTTCCGGGCGGCAGCCTTTTTCAGCACCGGCTGAGCGGGGGACGCGAACTGCGTAAGCGTGTTCGCCCCTGACGGGCGGGAGTTTTTTCGCTGAGATTCAGCGGGGAGTTGCGCTCTGCGGAGCGCGGGAACGTGCGCTGACGCCGCGCGGGCGCACAAGAGGGTAGACACCTACGGTTTCCACCCTCTTGTGAATTACCCCTTTCCCTTGGATAGTCTGGCGCAGATTATCGACATGTGACCGCTGCGAAAAGGGGAACGGCAGAGGATTTCTTCTACCGTAGGGGAGCACAGTGTGCTCCCATGCCGAGATATTCGCAGTGTCGGATACCGTTCTGCTACACATGTGGTTTCATCTACGCAGTGGGCGGCATGACAGTGCCGCCCGATTTTTTAACGCATTATACCGCACGGCACCTGCGGATTTAGGCGTTTGATACTATTTATCTTCGCAGGCCCTGTCTATAATAACGCGCTAAAGAATCGCGCGGCACTGCTATGTGCCGCGCCCTGCGCAGAGTAAACCGCCTGTGTAGCAGAACGTTATCTGACCCTGCGAACAGGTTACGAAAGACACGGTAGAAAAACTCCTCTGCCGTTCCCTATTTCGCAGCGGTCACATAGGCAATCTGCGCCGGATTGGGAAGCAAGGGAAAGGTAGGAGTTCAAAGAGGAAGGAAAACCGCAGGTTGTCCTTCCTTTCCTGGGTACGGCGTCGCCTCGCCGCGGGGCGCGGCACGTTCCGCCGTCCGCAGACGGCGAATCCCCTGCTGAGGTTCAGCGAAAAACTTCCCGCCCGTTAGGGGCGAACCCGCCTGCGGCAGTTCGTGCACCCCGCTGGGTCGGTGCAGAAAAGGAGCCGCCCGTCAGGGCGAACCCGCCTGCGGCAGTTCGCGCACCCCGGCTTTCCGGTGCAGAAAATCAGGGCGAACACGCTAACGCAGTTCGCGCACCGCTGGGTCGGTGCAGAAAAAGGAGCCGCCCGTCAAACGAACCCGCCTGCGGCAGTTCGAGTGCCCCGCTGGGTCAGTGCAGAAAATCCGGGAAATCCTGAAAAATTTTCCCGCCCGAAAAGGCAGCAAAAACGTCCATTCTCACGCTGAGAAAACGTCTATCCGAACGGTATAGTTAGCAAAACCTAACCACCCGGAATTCAGCCGAAAATTTCTCGCGAAAAAGTGCTTGACATATTGGTTAGGATATGCTAACTTATATACATGGTTAGCCGAGGCTTACTGATACGCCCCGTTGACCGGCACGCTTCCTCACGGAACGGGAACGTGCTGAATAGTTATAAAAGAAACAGCTTCCTCTGTATTTTGCGCATCAATCCGAACAAAAACCGTTAAGGGACTGCGCGGCCGTATGGCTAACCGCGGCCGCGCTGTTCGGGAAAAACGCATACCAAATGTACAGACCGGAAATACTGTAAACGGAGGTGCATCAGCAATGCAAAATGGCTTGATCGACTTTTAGCGACCTACTGCTCGCCGACACTGGCGGGCATCAAACCGGCAAGTCTGGTGTCGTGCGACCGGAATTTATATCCCGATCTGCCGCAGCGATTAAAGGAATACCGCGATGCGTTCTCAGCGCGAGAAATTCACTTCGAGATCGTCTGCGCCTGCAGCGCACGCTTCCTCTTACTGGTATACAGCAAACCGCAGCTTGAACGCCGCATGGCGGACCCGCAGGTGCAGCATGTGCTCCGGCACTTTGCGTACCCGGTCGGTCAGCCGCTCGACGTACTGCTGCGCAATCTCAAGCGCCGCATCGCCATGTCCAAGGACTTTCCGCACGAGATCGGACTGTTCCTCGGATACCCGATCGAGGACGTTGTGGGCTTTATTCGATACGCCGGAAAGGGCTGCAAATTAAGCGGTCTCTGAAGGTGTACGGCGATGCCGAAGCGGCATCCCGGCTGTTTAACAATACATGCGAAGGAGCAAAATCATCATGAGCAAAGCAGCAGTTATTTTCTGGAGCCAGACCGGCAACACCGAGCAGATGGCAAACGCATCGCAGACGGCATCCGCGAGGGCGGCATGGAGGTTGACGTCCCCTGAACGTTGCGGACACCACCCCGGCTGACGCTGTTAAGTACGCAAAGATCGCCTTCTCGGCTGCCCGGCTATGGGTGCCGAGGTTCTTGAGGAGACCGAGTTCGACCGACGTTCTTCACCGAGCTGGAGAGCAAGACCGGCCTGAAGGTTGCGCTGTTCGGCTCCTACGGCTGGGGCGACGGCCAGTGGATGCGCGACTGGGTACAGCGTACCAACGACGCAAACGCTGTCATCTACACCGATGAGGGCCTCATCATAACGAAGCCCCGGACGACGACGGCATCGCAAAGTGCAAGGAGTTCGGCAAGGGCTTCGCAGCATTCTAAATTAGATTTTCTCTTGCGGCGTGTGCATACCTGCGCGCAGCGCCGAAACAATTTCTCACGGTCGTAACCGATACGACGGTATCGGTTATGATACAAATATCCTTTCTTGTCCCGGGGGGAAACCCCATGACATACTGCCCGGTATGTCAAAAATAACATGAGCCCGCGGCCATCCGGAACAATGACCGCGGGCTTCCTCCTATCTGCAGAAAAGGCTGGTCGGCAGCGGCGTTGCCCCGATAACATGCAGTCTGTCAAAAAGTATTATTTTAATTTTTACGCTTCGTGCGGCAGCTTCATAAAATATCTCGGAATTTTACAGGGAAGAAAAAAATTCGGTATTCGCTCGAAAAATTCAGCCTAACATGAGCCCGCGGTCATCCGGAGCATGCAGGATCTCGGAATTTATACAGGGCGCGGCAAACTCTGTGCAGAAGTTAGTGCCCTGTGACAACAAAAGGGCGCAAATGATAAAAAGGGGTTTTACGCTGTTCAATGCGCTGACCGGCTCCAATCAGTTTGTGGGCAACTGGCCGGGCGTCACGGTCGAGAAAAAGGAAGGCCGCCTGAAAAAGCATGACGACGTTGTCATCATGGACCTTCCCGGCATCTACTCGCTCAGCCCGTACACGCTCGAAGAGGTCGTCGCCCGCAACTATCTGATCGACGAGCGTCCGGACGCCATCCTCAACATCGTGGACGGCACGAACCTCGAGCGCAACCTGTACCTGACCACGCAGCTGACCGAACTGGGCATCCCGGTGGTCATGGCCGTGAACATGATGGACATCGTGCGCAAGAGCGGCGACCAGATCAACATCAGCCAGCTGTCGCAGCAGCTCGGCTGCAAGGTCGTGGAGATCTCGGCCCTGAAGGGTGACGGCGTCATGGCCGCGGCAGAAGCCGCCATCGAGGCCGCCAAGTCCACCAAGACCGTGCCGATGCACACGTTCTCCGGCCCGGTCGAGCACGCGATCGCCCACATCGAAGAGGCAGCCGTGCACAAGATGCCGGAAGAGCAGCAGCGCTGGTACGCGATCAAGATCTTTGAGCGCGACGACAAGGTGCTCGCCAAGCTCCACATCCCCGAGGATGTGCACCAGCACATCGAGGCAGACATCAAGGCCGCCGAGGAAGAGCTCGACGACGATGCCGAGTCCATCATCACCAACGAGCGCTACGTCTACATCGCGGAAGTCATCCGCGCCTGCTACCGCAAGAAATCCAAGGCCACGCAGTCCACGTCCGATAAGATCGACCGCATCGTCACCAACCGCTGGCTGGGCCTGCCGATCTTCGCCGTGGTCATGTTCCTGGTCTACTGGGTCGCCATGGTCGCCGTCGGCGCGCCCGCGACCGACTGGGCCAATGACGGCGTGTTCGGCGACGGCTGGCACCTGCTGGGCATCGGCTCGAGCGCTTATAACGACGCCAACGACGAATACACCGCCGCGACCGAAGCGGTCGATGCGTTCCTGGGTCTCGACACCGAAGCCGAAGACTTCGACGCCGACGCCACCCTCGCGGAAATGAAAGACTTCCAGCCCACCTCCGACACCGCGACCACCATGGTCGAGGATGAGGAGACCCTGGCTGAGAATGAAATGACCGCCTACTACGACAACATCCCCGATGACGCCGACGAGGACAGCACCGTGGGCATGACGTATGTCGATGCGGTCGCCTACCTCGAAGCCAACGGCTTTGACGCGCCCGATCCGGCCGACTACGGCGTCTGGGTCCCGGGCATCCCGGTCCTGATCGGCAACGGTCTGGAGAAGGCGGGCTGCGCCGACTGGCTGCAGGGCCTGATCCTCGACGGCATTGTCGCCGGTGTCGGCGCGGTGCTCGGCTTCGTGCCGCAGATGCTCGTCCTGTTCCTGATGCTGGCCTTCCTCGAGGCCTGCGGCTACATGTCCCGTATCGCCTTCGTGCTCGACCGTATCTTCCGTAAGTTCGGCCTGAGCGGCAAGTCCTTCATCCCGATGCTCATCGGCGTCGGCTGCGGCGTGCCGGGCGTTATGGCTTCCCGTACCATTGAAAACGAGCGTGATCGCCGCATGACGATCATGACCACCACCTTTATCCCCTGCGGCGCGAAAGTGCCCTTCATCGGCATGATCGCCGGCGCTCTGTTCGGCGGCAGCGCATGGGTCTCCACCTCCGCGTACTTCATCGGCATGGCCGCGATCATCGTCTCCGGCATCATGCTCAAGAAGACGAAGATGTTCGCCGGCGATCCGGCTCCGTTCGTCATGGAGCTGCCGGCCTACCACTGGCCGACGCTGGGCAACGTCCTCCGCTCCATGTGGGAGCGCGGCTGGTCCTTCATCAAGAAGGCCGGCACGATCATCCTGCTGTCCACGATCCTCGTCTGGTTCACCACGTACTTCGGCACGGTCGACGGCACGTTCCGTATGCTGTCCGAGGACGAGATCGACTACTCCATCCTCGCTGCCATCGGCGGCGTCCTCGCCTGGATCTTCAAGCCCCTGGGCTGGGGCAACTGGCAGGCTGCCGTGGCCTCCATCACCGGCCTTGTGGCCAAGGAGAACATCGTGGGCACCCTGGGCATCCTCTATGGCGGCGGCGACGGCACCGTGTATCAGAACATCGGCGCTGCCTTCAACGGCATCAGCGGTTACAGACTACGGCTTCGCGGGCGTGCTCCTGCCGGTCTACGCCGCAGCGGGACGTATCCTCTGGGAGCACGTGTTTGTCCGGCATTCCGCCGGTCATCGGCGAGCGGCTCGGCTTTGCGGTCGGTCTGCTGGCGCTTGCCGGTGTGATGGGCGGCTTGCAGCGCTTCTGCGTGCTGGCGATCTTCCCGATTTTGCTGCTCGGCAATGAGCGCGGTAAATGGAAGATGAAGCACTTTTTCTATATTTACTATCCCGCCCATCTGGCGCTCATCGGCGCGATGCGGATGGCGCTTGAAGCAGTGGCAGGATAAACGAAAATGTGGTATACTATATATAATGTATCAATGAGCGAGGAAAATACACATGAAAATCATGGTGATAGACGGCAACAGCATATTGAACCGCGCGTTCTACGGCATCCGGCAGCTGACCAACCACGAGGGACTGCCCACCAACGCGGTTTACGGCTTTCTGGCTACGCTGTTCAAACTGCAGGACGAGGAGCAGCCCGACCGCACCATCGTCTGCTTTGACGTGAAGGAAAAGACCTTCCGTCACCTTAAATTCGACACCTACAAGGCCACCCGCAAGGGATGCCGGACGAGCTGGCCGCACAGCTGCCGCTGACAAAGCAGGTGCTCGATGCGCTGGGCATCGTCCGGTGCGAAAAGGCGGGCTACGAGGCGGATGACCTGCTCGGCACCATCAGCCGCCGCGGACGAGCACGGCGACACCTGTGTGGTCGTCACCGGTGACAGGGACAGCCTCCAGCTGCTCGGCGGCGGCACGACCGTCATGCTCGTGTCCACCCGCATGGGACAGACCACCTATCAGACCTACGACACCGCCGCTTTCCGTGAGAAATACGGCTTCGACCCGATTCGCCTGATTGACCTCAAGGCGCTCATGGGCGATTCGTCGGACAATATTCCGGGCGTGCCCGGTATCGGTGAAAAGACCGCCATGCAGCTGCTGCACGACTTCGGCACGCTCGAGGGCGTGTACGCGAACATCGACGATGAGCGCATCAAAAAGCGGGTGCGCGCACCAAGCTGCAGAACGGCGAGCAGTCCGCGAAGGACAGCTTCTGGCTTGCCACCATCGACCGCAATGTGCCGCTCGAGCTGGATGTGGAGCACCTGCCCGCGCAGGACATCGACGAGACCGCGCTCTACGACCTGCTGACCCGGCTGGAGTTCAAGAACTTCATCAAGCGGTTTGACCTTTCGGGCGAGAGCGTGTCCGCGCCGCGTCTGCCGGAGCTGAAAACAGAACGAGTGGAGAATGTGCTCGAAGCGTTCAACTTAATGGATTCGCTGACCGACTGCGACCGCGTGTACGCCATCGTGCCGGAAACCTTAGGTGCAGTTTGCCTGCTGGACGGCGACACGGCGCACATCCTGTTTGCGGAGGCGTTCGGTGACGCGTGGAACGACATTCTGCGCCGCCTGTTCGACGGCACGCTGTCCCTCGTGCTGCACGACGCGAAGGCCGCCGTGCGGGCGCTGCTGCAGCGCGGCATGGACCCGAAGGGCATCGTATTTGACACTGCCATCGCGGCGTACCTGCTCGACCCGACCCAGTCCGGCTACGACCTGCCGCGGCTTGCGCTCGCGTACTGCAATGCCGAGCTGCCCGAGCTGGATCTGGACGATCCGGCGGCGGTTTCGCTGCTCGGCGGTCAGGAGGACACCGAGAAAGCCGTGGCGCAGCATGTCGGTGCGCTGCGCGCCATTTACGCCGAGGCGGCTGACCGGATCGAGCAGCTCGGCATGCGAAAGCTGTACTACGAAATCGAGCTGCCGCTCCTGCGCGTGCTGGCTGAGATGGAAGCGGCGGGCTGTGCGGTCGAGCCGGATGAGCTGCGTGCCTTCGGTGACAAGCTGGACGTGCGTATCCGCGACCTGACCGAGCAGATTTATCATGACGCGGATGGCGAGTTCAACATTAACAGTCCCAAGCAGCTGGGCGAGGTGCTGTTCGAGAAACTCGGCCTGCACGCCCCGAAAAAGACAAAACAGGCTATTCCACCAATGTTGAGGTGCTTGAGCGTATCGCGGAGGACCACCCGATCGTGCCGCGCATCCTCGAGTACCGCAAGCTGACCAAGCTGAAAAGCACCTACGTTGAGGGACTTCTCAAGGTCATCAGCCCGGTGGACGGACGCATTCACACGCATTTTCAGCAGACCGTGACCGCCACCGGACGCCTGTCCTCGACCGACCCGAACCTGCAGAATATTCCGGTCCGCACCGAGCTTGGCCGCGAACTGCGCCGCATGTTTGTCGCACCGGACGAAAATCACGTCCTGATTGACGCGGATTATTCGCAGATTGAGCTGCGCGTGCTCGCGCATATCTCGCAGGACGAGCACATGATCGAAGCCTTCAAGCACGGGCAGGATATTCACGCCGCGACGGCTGCCAAGGTCTACCATGTGCCGCTTGAGGAGGTCACGCCGCAGATGCGCTCCTCGTGCAAGGCGGTCAATTTCGGCATCGTGTACGGCATCTCGGATTTTTCGCTTGCACAGGATATCGGCGTGACCCGTAAGGAAGCGGGCGAGTTTATCAAAACCTACCTCGACACCTATCCGGGCGTTAAAAATATATGGATTCCATCAAGGAAACCGGCAGGGAGCAGGGCTACGTTACGACCCTGTTCGGCCGCCGCCGCGCTGCCCGAACTGAAGAGCAAGAACTTCAATATGCGCTCGTTCGGTGAGCGTGTCGCGATGAATACCCCGATTCAGGGCACCGCCGCGGATATCATCAAGATCGCCATGGTCCGCGTCCGCGACCGCCTGCTGAGAGACGGTCTGCAGAGCCGGTTGATTCTCCAGGTGCACGACGAACTTATCCTCGAGGCACCGAAGGACGAGCAGGAAACCGCCATGCGTCTGCTCACCGAGGAGATGGAGAACGCATTCCGGATGGATGCTCCGCTGGTGGCAGAGGCCAAGGCGGGGGCACAGCTGGTATGATACCAAGATAAAAGAGTGAAGAGTGGAGAGTTGAGAGTGAAGAGAACGCAAGAGCGAAATCGGCCGATAATCTTCACTCTCCACTCCTCACTCTCCACTCTCTTAAAAACTCTCTCGGAGGAATAACATGGAAACGATAATTTTTGTATGCACGGGCAACACCTGCCGTTCCCCGATGGCGGAAGGCTTATTCCGCGCACATAGCGGCGAGGAAAAGACCGGTTTAACGGCGGCTTCTGCCGGATTATACACCGAAAACGGCCTTCCGGCTTCCGCGAACGCGGTTGCCGCAGCCGGAGAACGCGGCGCGGATATTTCGGCGCACCGCTCGCGGCAGTTAACGCCCGAAATGGTGCGTGAGGCGAACTATCTGGTCTGCATGACCGGCGCGCACTACGACCGGCTGTGCGAGCTGTTCCCGGACTGCGCGGACAAGATTTTCACGCTGCTGCCCGAGGACATTTCCGACCCGTTCGGCGGCGATCTCGCCACCTACCGCCGATCTGCCGCCGAGATCGACAAAGGGCGTGCAGGCGGTCATCAAGAACCTGAGCCGATGAACATTGTCGTGATGCAGGAGCGCCATCTCGCGGCGCTGGCGGAGATCGAGCGCGCGTGCTTTCACGCGCCGTGGAGCGAGAACATGCTGCGCGAGGAGCTGGGCAAGGGCATTTTTTGTGGCGGAGCAGGACGGCAGAACGGCGGGGTACGTCGGCTGCCAGACCGTGCTCGACGAGGGGTATATTACCAATGTTGCCGTGTCGCCTGACTTCCGGCGGCAGGGCATCGCGCGGGCGCTGATTGCCGAGCTGACAGCGAAAGCCGGAGAAACAAGCTGGCGTTTGTGACGCTCGAGGTGCGCGAGAGCAATGCACCGGCGATAGCGCTCTACACCGGAGCCGGATTTGCGCCGGTCGGAAAACGGAAGAATTTTTACAGCAATCCCACAGAAAACGCGGTTTTAATGACGATTTCACTGATTTGAAGGAGGATTTTGCCATGCTGGAGCTTCGCTTTGTCGGCCAACTACATCGCCTACCCGGAGCTGAAGCCGCCGTTCGTGTGCCTGGCTATTTCGGGCGGCAACACGCTCATCTGCGACGTGCGCGACTATACCGACCTGCGCATCCTCGGCGCCACGCGCGACGATGCGGCCGGTGAGTGCTTTGACAAGACTGCGCGTGTGCTCGGCCTGCCATACCCCGGCGGAAAGCCCATCGACGACCTGTCCAAGACCGGCGACGACCGGAAGTACAAGCTCCCCATCGGCCACGTGGACGGCTGCCCGTATGACATGAGCTTCAGCGGTCTGAAAACGGCCGTCATCAACCTTGCCCACACGGCGGAGCAGAAGGGCGAGCCGCTCGATAAGCCCTCGCTCGCCGCGTCGTTCTGCCGCGCCATGAGCGAGAGCCTCGTGCCGCGCACGATGGCGGCGGTCCGCGAGCTCGGCTATGACAAGCTCGCCGTGGCGGGCGGCGTCGCGGCCAATTCCCGCATCCGCGGAGATTTTCAGGCCGCGTGTGACGCGGCCGGCATCCGCCTGTTCGTCCCGCCGCTGAAGCTCTGCGGCGACAATGCCGCCATGATCGGCTGCCAGGCGTATTATGAGTCCGCATTCGCGCCACCTCCTTCCTGCCGCAGACAGCGGGAAAGGAACAGAGGGTCTGACCGCTATGTGAACTTGTCCGTTTCGATTATAGCATATGCAATCGGAATCTGTCAATAAGCCGCCTTTTTGGGGCGGTTTTTGCATTTTATGACATGAAAAAAGACGGATACATGAGTCCGTCTCTTACAGCAAAAATAAAAACCGTCTGAAAAGACGGTTGATTGACACAATATGACACACATGCTATAATCGAAGTGCAAACGGTGAAAAAGGTTGTTCCTCCCATGATAAAAGGGAGGTGATCTGGATGTCAATTTCCGAAACGCTGCTGTTGTTTCAGTTGATCACCACGATCGTCTTTGGTATCTTAGGATACATAAAGAAATAACCGCTCCCCCTGAATAAGAAAGCGGCCTTCTTCTCGACATAAAATCGATCCGAGGAACGACCGCTCTTGGCAGAGAGCCGCCGTTTGTACTTAAGATTATAGCGCAGAGTCCCGGCTTTGTCAAGCGACAAGGCCGGGACTCTGTTGTTTATGCGTCATAGGAAATCAGTCCAAGCTGCATTTTCCAGTCGATGACGCGCACGGCGGAAGCGTGAATCTGCGACTCGGGAATCGTGCCGTCCTGTACGGCAGCAAGCACGGCGTTGTACTGGGTCACGAAATCCGACGAGGTGAGCATATCATTGCCCGCCTGCACGGCAAGCACCGCCGCGTTTTCACCGCCGGTGTAATCGCGGATGGCGTCCATGATCAGGTCATCGGTCAGGATTACGCCGTCAAAGCCGAGTTCCTCGCGGAGAATGCGGTGCACCTCGGCTGAGAGCGACGCCGGCCGGTCGGCATCCATGCAGTTTACCACATTATGGCTGACGAGAACCGACTGCGCCCCCGCTCTCGATGCCCGCCTCAAACGGCAGGAAATCCGACTGCCGGAAGGTGTTCATCGGCCGCTCGTCGATGGCGATGCCGGTATGCGTGTCCACATTATTGCCATAGCCGGGGAAGTGCTTGAGCACCATGCCGGTTTTTGTCGCTGACCATTTGCGTGACCACCGTGCGGACGTATTCGCTGGTCTGCGCCGCGTCCCTGCCGAAGCTGCGCGCGTAAATGAAATCGCTCGGGTCGGTCGAAACGTCGCACACGGGCGCAAAATTAACATTGATACCTAAATCGCGCAGCAGCGCGTCCTTCTCGGCGGTGTCGCTTGTGATGCGGTCAAAGCCGCCCTCACGGTACAGTGCCTGCGGTGACTGGAATTTCGTGCCGCGCAGATTCGGGTTGGAGCTGACGCGCACGACCGTGCCGCCTTCCTCGTCCGCGCCGATGAGCATGGGCGTTTTTGCGGCATTCTGGTAGGCTGCGATGGTATTTGCGACGGATTCTTTGGTCTGGCCGTCAAAATCGCGCGCAAACAGCAGATAGCCGCCGATGTCGTACTGCGCCGTCAGTGCCGCCGCGTCGGTCTCCGGACAGCGCACGAAGAACATCTGCGCGACCTGCTCCTCGAGCGTTAAGCCGTCCGCATACTGCTCCGCCGCCGTCCGGCGGGCCTCCTCCGGCGTGGGTTCCGGCTCAGGCTGCTCGACGGACGGCGCGGACGGCGTTTCGTCCTTTGCGGCGGTGTCCGTGCTGCCGCAGGCCGTCAGTCCGGCGCAGAGCAGACCCAGCAGCAGCGCAAGCATTCGTTTTTTCATGTGTGTCACCTCGTTTGCCTATATTATACAAGAGAGCAGGGGAGTTGTAAAAAGCATAGGGTGAATGTGGTAATATTACAAGGCAGGAGTTTGATGGCAGGAGGATGCGTGAAAGCGGAGAGCGTGTCACTCGTCAATTATCTGCATATGTGCAGCCGCAGGGGCGAACAGTGTTCGCTCACAAAACGGAAATCCCTGATCCTGTCATTTGTTCCACACAAGAAAGGATGTTCATTATGAACATAACCATAATCTATCCGCACAAACGGAAAACCAAATCGTCCACCTACGGCATTGCACAGATGGTGCTCGACCGCCTGCTTTCGGGCGGCACGCTGCACGAATTTTATCTGCCGCAGGACATGCCGCACGTCTGCGCGGGCTGCTATGCATGCATGAACGGCCGCGAGGACAAGTGCGGCGGGCACGAAATACATGCAGAAGCTCATCGCCGCGATTGACGACTCCGAGCTGATTGTTTTCTGTGCGCCGACCTACGTTTACCACATTCCGGGGCAGGTCAAGACCCTGCTCGACCACTTTGCGTACCGCTGGCTGGTGCACCGTCCCGACCTGTCGCTGATGTGCAAGCAGGCGCTCATCATCACGACCGCAGCGGGCGGCGGCATGAAATCCACCGTCCGGGATTTGCGCGACAGCATGAACTACTGGGGCGTTGGCCGCACGCACGTTATCACGCAGGCCGTGTGGGGATATGACTGGAGTAGCCTGCCCGAGAATTTCATGCACAAAATCGAGCAAAAGGTAGAAAACGGTTTCTGCCATTCAGAAAAATGCTGGAAATGTCACGCCGTGCGCGAAAGGTAAAGAGATTGTTTTATATGTACCGCCTGTTCCATAAAAGCGCAAAATGAATCCGGCAGACGACGAGTATTGGTACGAAAAAAGGGGTATGTAAGCGGTAAACCGTGGAAAAAGAGGACGATAATGGCAACCACAAAGGAATTTCTTGCGGAAATATTAGACCGCCTGTCCGGACTGGACGGCGTAACGCATCGAGCCATGATGGGGGAGTACATACTCTACTACAACGGCAAAATCGTCGGCGGAATTTATGATAACCGCCTGCTGGTAAAAAAGCCGGTCAAAGCTGCGATAAGCTGCTTTCCGGATGCGCCTTATGAATTTCCGTACGACGGCGCAAAACCCATGCTGCGGGTGACGAAAATCGACGATGCCGCCCTCCTGCAGAAGCTGCTGCGTGCCATGTATGACGAACTTCCGGCACCGAAATCCAAGAAGAAAAAGCAATAAGGAGTGAAAAACATGCACACCATCGGACGTTTTGCACCCAGCCCCAGCGGCAGGATGCACCTTGGCAACGTGCTGTGCGCGCTGCTGGCATGGCTGAGTGCGCGGCAGCAGGAACGGCGAATTTCTGCTGCGGATTGAGGATTTGGACGAAATGCGCTGTCCGCGCAGCTTCGCGGATTTAATTATCGACGACCTGCGGTGGTTAGGGTTAGACTGGGACGGCGAAATCCCGTATCAGTCCGAGCGCACGGCTGTTTATGAGAAATACGAGGCGATTTGCGCGAAAAAGGTCTGCTGTACCCGTGTTTCTGCTCGAGAGCGGCCCTGCACGCCGCAAGCGCGCCGCACCTGTCGGACGGCAATGTGATCTACGCCGGAACCTGCCGCGATTTAACACCCGAGCAAGTGGCCGAAAAGCGCAGAAAGCGTGCGCCTGCAACGCGCGTGCGCGTGCCTGAGCGCACCATCACATTCACGGACGGCGTGTACGGCGAGTATACCGAAACGCTCACCGAGGAGTGCGGCGACTTCATCATCCGGCGGTCGGACGGCGTGTTCGCGTATCAGCTGGCGGTCGTGGTGGATGACGGCCTGTCCGGCGTGACCGAGGTCGTGCGCGGGCACGATCTCATCGGCAGTACGCCGCGCCAGATCTGGCTGTATGAGCTGTTCGGCTTCACACCGCCGAACTTCATTCATATCCCGCTGCTGTGCGACCATGACGGGCGCCGCCTGTCCAAGCGCGATGAGGACCTCGACCTCGGCCTTCTGCGGGAGAAATTCACACCTGAGCAGGTCATCGGCGCACTTGCCTGCGCCGCAGGACTGACCGACACCGCAGAGCCGGTTGCCGCGAAGGAACTCGTCAAAGCGTTTTCGTGGGAGAAGATTCCGAAGCACGAGCTGTACTTGCCGAACGTGTTCCGAGACATCGAGAAAAATTGAGAATGGAAAATGGAGAATGGAGAATGACCGTAAGGGTTTTCCGTTCTCCGTTTTTGTTTATTGAGTGTATATCATTAAATTTGATTCTGTGGCACTCAATATATTATCTGCACAATATATCCCGTAGGGTGCGCCAAGGTGAATTGCCCGAAGGGCAAGAGAAGGTGCCCTGGGGTACGACCCCGGCGCACCGCATGTAAATTCATCTGCAACGGTTATCCCGTAGGGGCGGTCATTGACCGCCCACAATATGGTTAAATGGGCGCGTATCCGAATGTAGATTTTACCAACCGTGTGATACGGTGCGCCGAGGTCGTCGCACCCTACGGTGAAGTCTAACATCAATTATAATTCGCAGGTGCTGGGCGTAATAACACGCGAACGAGTTGCGCGACACAGACATGTCGCGCCTGCGGAAACTAAACCATATGTGTAGCAGTACGCTGTCTGTGAACTGCGAAAAGGCGGAGAAAGACGCGCTGCTGTAACCCGACTGCCGTACTCCTTTTCGAAGCGGTCGCCGCTCTCCGATTTCCACCAGATTAGGAAGCAAGGGAAAGGTAGGAGTCCAAAGAGGAAGGGAAACCGTAGGTGTCCCTTCCTTTTGCCCCCGCGGCGGGCGCCGCGACGTCCCGCCGTCCGCAGACGGCGAATCCCCACCGCTGAATCTCAGCGAACCCCCCGCCCGGAAAGGGCGAACCCGCTGACGCAGTTCGTGCGCCCCGGCTTTCCGGTGCAGGAAAGGAGCCGCCCGTCAGGGGCGAACCCGCCTGCGGCAGTTCGCGCACCCCGCTCAGCCGGTGCAGAAAAGAAGCCGCCCGTCAGGGCGAACCCGCCTGCGGCAGTTCGCGCACCCGGTCAGCCGGTGCAGGAAAAGGAACCGCCCGTCAGGGCGAACCCGCTGACGCAGTTCGCGCACCCCGGTCAGCCGGTGCAGAAAAGAAACCGCCCGTCACGGGCGAACCCGCCTGCGGCAGTTCGCGCACCCCGGTCAGCCGGTGTAGGAAAAGAAGCCGCCCGTCAGGGCGAACCCGCCTGCGGCAGTTCGCGTGCCCCGCAGGGTCGGTGCAGAAAAAATTTCAGCAAAGGCTATTGACAAATCTGTATGCTTGTATTATTATCATAATACAATAAAACGAAAGGAGAGAGCTTATGCAATGGGAATTGCGGGGGATCGTCCGATCTATCAACAGCTTGTGGAAAAGCTGACCGAGCAGATCGTTAGCGGACAGCTTGCGGCGGGTGAAAAGGTACCGCCGGTGCGCGAGCTGGCGGCTCAGGCGGGTGTCAACCCGAACACCATGCAGCGTGCGCTTGCGGAAATGGAGCGCGGGGCCTGATGTTCACCAACCGCACGAGCGGACGCTATGTAACGGAGGACAGAGAAATGATTGGTAAGGTAAGAGAGCAAATCGCGGAGAGCGCATCACGGAATTTCTGTCCGGCATGAGCCAGCTTTGGCTTCACCGAGCAGGACATTGTGGCGCTTCTGGAGAAACGCAGTGGGGAGGAGAAGAACAATGGATAACAACGAACTGGTTATCTGTCAGGGACTGACAAAAAACTACGGTAAAAAGACCGCGCTCAATAATCTGAATCTGACGCTCGGCCGCGGACAGTTTATCGGTCTGCTCGGCCCGAACGGCTCGGGCAAAACAACGACCATCAAGCTGCTGAACGGTCTGCTGCAGCCGACAAGCGGCTCGGTGCTCATTGACGGTCAGGCGCCGGGCACCTACACGCACAGCATCATCAGCTATCTGCCCGACAAAAACTATCTCAACGATGCGATGAAGGTCAACGACCTGATTTCGTTCTTTGCGGACTTTTACACGGATTTTGACCGCGTAAAGGCAACCGATATGCTGGATTCGCTGGGGATCGACCCGCTGAACCGACTGAAAACGCTCAGCAAGGGCAATCAGGAGAAGGTGCAGCTCATCCTCACCATGAGCCGAAAAGCGCAGCTGTATGTGCTCGATGAGCCGATCGCGGGCGTCGATCCGGCAGCACGCGACTACATTCTCAGCACCATTCTCTCGAATTACAGCGAGGACGCCTCTGTCCTGCTGTCCACGCACCTCATCGCGGATGTGGAGCGCGTGCTTGACGAGGTCATTTTCCTCAAGGAAGGCGCGATGGTGCTGCACGACACGGTTGACCATATCCGCGAGGAGCACGGAAAATCGGTTGATGCCCTGTTCCGGGAGGTGTTTGCATGTTAAAGCTGCTGAAATATGAGTGGAAAGCCTGCGCGCGGACCTGTCTGCCGCTGTACGGCGTGCTGATTCTTATGTCGCTTATCAGCCGTATACTGTATATCATTCCGAAGAAAGCATCACTGGACTTTATGCTGCCCGCCATCGGCTCCATGCTGTATATGGGCGTGATGATGGCCGCATTTGTGGTAACGGCGGTCATTCTCATCCAGCGTTTTTACAAAAACCTGCTCGGCAGTGAGGGATACCTCATGTTCACGCTGCCGGTCACGGTTTCGCAGCACCTGCTCAGCAAGACCATTATCGCGGTCGTGATGATTGGTTTGAGCGGTCTGTCGGCGCTCATCAGCATCTTCATTTTTGCGGATAGGATGATTCTGTCGATGGATGAGGTGTGGCAGGCTTTTACCGGTCTGAGCACTCTGCTGCCGCACAGCGGTCAGGAATTCCTGTTTGAACTGGAGCTGCTCGTGCTGGCTGTCCTCGGCATTGCGGGCATGGCGCTGTTCCTCTATATGTGCATTGCGCTCGGTCATCTGGCAAGCCGTCACCGCCTGCTCATGTCGATCGTGTGGTACGTTGTTCTTTCTACCGCACTGCAGGTTCTCCTGCTTATGGTGATGATGGGCGCGGGCAATGCCGTGCCGCAGCCGTTCGTAGACCTGATGAAAGTCTGGTGGAGCGGCATTACGCCGATGGGCGCAGCGCATCTCATGCTGCGGTTCTGCTGCGTATTCGCGCTGCTCAGTGACGCGGTGTATTTCCTCGTTACGCGGTGGATTCTGGTGCATAAATTAAACCTTGAATAAACAGCAGGAGCACACCAAACGGTGTGCTCTTTTGCTTGCTATCAGGGCGTATCTCTGGTATGATTAAAATAGTAAAAGGGAGGTGTGTCCTGTGAAATGTCAGCACTGTGGTATCCATTTTGACGATGAGGAACGCGTATGTCCGATATGCGGCGCACGCGCGGGCAGCAAGGGCCGCATGACGAGACCCGCGCCGAAATGGCACGGCAAGCCGCGCGAGACCTACACCGAATATCATCCGACGATAGAGAACAGCAGCTCGGCGAAAACCGCAAAGAGCAAGGCGCGTCCCATCAAGGATAAGCCGAAGAAAAACCGCGCAAAGGGTGCGGTGATTGCGATAATTGTTATCGCTCTGCTGCAGATCGTACCGGCTATCTTCGCGTTTGTGGTGGATGATCTGGTGCCGGAAATCGAGAGCAGCTTCGGAAATGCCCCTGCACCGGGTATGATTCGGATTACAGCGATGAGGAGCAGGACCTCAGCAGCATTCTCGGCACGGACAGCGGCATAGTGATAGATAACAGCGATACCTTCCGTCTGCACTACGACCAGTCGAACGACGAATGGGCGATTTTGTATACCTCGGCGGACGGCGGCACATTCAAGAGCACGGCCGACGCGTGGTGCCTGTACGACGACCCCAATGAGTATTACTATCCGGAGGCGTATCCGTCCGATCAGTACGATATGTACACGGTTGCGTTCACGCTGTACGATACCGAGGCGGTAGGGAGCCTGCCCGACTGGTGTCAGTCCATAGCCGATAGCGGCGACGATATTTGGCTGAATTTGTATGTCAGCAAAACCGATGATACGCTGCTCATCGAGGATATGGACGGGATTGGCTTGTTCGGCACGACAGACCCGGTTCCGTATTATCGGGCACAGAATATGTGATTTTGTAAAAAAGCGTGAAAAACAGTAGCCCCGGTTCTGTCACTTGACAAAACCGGGGCGCCGCGCTATAATATAGCTACAAACGGCGGCTCGTTCGCACCGAGCGGTCGTTCCTCAGATCGATTTTATGTCGAGAAGAAAGCCGCTCTTTACAACGGGTGCGGTTGGTTTATTTCTTCATGTATCCGAGGATACCAAAGACGATCATGGCGATCAACTGAAACAGAAGCAGTGCTTCGGACAGCGACATCACGATCACCTCCCTCCTCATCGAGGGAGGAACAACCTTTTTTTCACCGTTTGCTGATTTGATTATAGCATGCGGACAATATCCTGTCAATCAACCGTCCTTATGGGCGGTTTTTGTGTTTTTACGGGAGAATTTCGTGCATATGCAAAAGAAAAGTCACTCATAAATTTGATAGTAACTTGTGACGCGCAAGCGCATTCGGTATAATGATAGGGCAGAGGAGAGGGAACGCCGCATGGGACGGCAACCGGCTGGTCGGTCTTGTGCGCCTGCTCGATGACAGCGAATATATCGAAATCATGCCCGATGAGAGCAAAAACGCTGCGTTTTACCAGCGGGTTGGGTTCAAAATCATGGAGGACGGCGTGCCGATACAGCTGTGCAGCTTCGCAAATAAGAAATGACTTTACACCCTTCTGCCTGAGAATTACCGCTTTCCGGCAATTTTCGCAATGGTTTCCGCCGCATTCTCCTGATGCACCTTAGCGGGCTTGAACCGCACGGCTGCAAAATTGAGGTTGATCAGCGGACCCAGTCCGACGGCGGAAATAATGGTGCCGACACCGACCGGACCGCCGAGAAAGAAGCCGATGACCGTTACGAGCACATCCACGACCGCGCGGCACGCGCCGGCAGACCGCCCGAACTTACGCGCGAGCGCGACCATCAGCGCGTCACGGGGCCGCTGCCGAGCGCGCTTTTCATGTACAGCCAGGTGCCGAGCGCAAGCAGCTCCAGACCGCCGATGAGCATGGCAATGCCGCTCACCAATCCGTGCATCTGCGGGATGAGGTGCGCCGCCTGAATCGCGTCGATTATGACCGCGTAGCCCGCAATGTTGATGATCGTGCCGAAGCCGAAGCTCTCACCGAAGAGCACGGCCGTGAGGATGGCTGCCGCGCCTGCGATAGCGGACGCTGTGCCGTAGGTCATGCCGGTTCGCAGCGACATGCCCTGCTGCAGCACGCTCCACGGCTCGAGTCCGACATTTGCCTGCAGCATCATCGCAATGCCGATCGAACTGACCGCAACACCCAGGATCAGCCAGAACAACCGGCGCATGTAATTTTGAAACATGAGAGCCACCTCCTGCTATCAGACTAAAGCGAAGTAAAGTAAAACGGCAAAATCGGAAGAATTTCGCTCCGGTTTTGCCGTTTGAGTTTTGATCTTGTTATTCGAAGCGGAATTGCTGTCGTCCTTTTTAATCTGGGAAAGATAGCGGTACACACTGGCCTGCGAGCAGTGCAGCGCGTCGGCTACATCCTTGACCGCGCCCTTCAGCAGGAAGATACCGCCGTTTTCAAGCGAAGCAATGATCTGCATGCGCTCGTCCGGCGTGAGACGGTCGGCGGTCACGCCGAGGCGGATGAGCTCGCGGCCGACCGCATCGCCTGCCACCGCGTCGATCGAGTTGTGGAAGCTCTCGGTCGTTGCCGGAACCGCTCGCGGAACGGATCACCGGGTTCGGCCTGCTGCGGTGCGATATGGTCGTCGATAAAAATATCCGGATGACACAGCCGCAGCACGTTTTCGCTGGCGGCCAGATACCGGCTGTCGTCAAAGTTGATGCAGAGCATCCCGATCAGCTTGCCGTTGTGCTTGATGAACATTGTGCTCGAGCGCAGCGTCTTGCCCCTCGGCAGAGAGGCCGCAGTAGTGCAGCCGGTAATCCTGCGTTTCATAGCTTTTGTCCATCAGGATCTTGAGCGCAACATTGGTAAGCGGTGCGCCGATCTCACGGCCGCTGATGTGATTGTTGGCGATGGCTACTATGGAGCGATTTTTGTCGGTCATATCATGCAGAGCAACCTCATAATCCGGTCCAAGTGCCTGTCCGAGAAATTCTGTCAGCTTGATGTAGTGCTGCAACAGCGGATTAGCCATTTGCCCACCCCGTTTCAAAGAATTTTCTTTGCAGTGCCTTTGATTGCATGGCATTGCCTTTTATTGGTTTACTCTAATATTATTATAGCTTAACAATGATAAGTTTGTCAAAAAATTAAACGCAAATAATTTCTCACAACAAAAATAAAAAGTTATTATGCAAAATAACTAAAATGAGGATAAAGTGCATAAAAAACTTGTGAAAAACCAGTAAACCATACAAAACTTGTTAAAATAATTGACAAGGCGTAAAAACCATGTTAAATTTATATCAAGGAATGAGACACAAACTGATAAAAAATTACAAAACTGCAGAAAAGGGAATGTAAAAATGAGGAGTAGAGAAAGGGAGAATGCCATGAATTCTGATTTTCGAGACAAGCTCTCCAACGCCGCAACAGTGGTTGAGATCACCCTTGGCATGGTGATCCTGATCGCGTGCATTGTGTCCGGCATCGGCATGGTCGCCATGACCGATATGAACAAGCTGTTCGGTGATCCGGCGTATCTGCAGGCGCGCATGAGCTCGGCCTGCCTGATCATCATCGGCATCGAGCTGATCAAGATGATCACCAGCTACACCATCGACTCGGTGGTTGACGTTATGCTCCTCGCCATCGCGCGTCAGATGATCGTCGAGCATACCTCGCCGATCGAGAATCTGATCGCCGTGCTGTCGATCGGCATCCTGTTCGTGATCCGGAAGTATCTGTATATTTCGCGTCTGGACCGCCGCCGCAGCAAGAAGGAGATCGAGGAGGACATCCGCGCAGAAGTTCTCGGCGTGGAAAACCGTAACGAGCCGAAAAAGCCCGAGCCGCCCGAGATTGGCTCATTGATTTGACATAAGGAAAATGCATATCACCTGAAAACCGCAGCGCCCGAGAGGGCGCTGCAGGTTTTTCATTGAAAGGATACAGATAAATTAGTTCATTTATTCACAATATCAGAAAAGTTTATAGGCTTGAACCTGCGTTTCTCACACTTTCGTTATGTTGGCAGGCTTGCAAGCGATTTACTGCGATTCACATAACAGCGTAAAATAGTACGCATACTATACCGATAAATCGTTTCCTGAATGATATTACTGCTTCTTGCGTTGTAAATTTGCTTTACGCCCCAAACCGCATCTGCAGCCGCAGCCGGTCGGCAATCATCGAGATAAATTCGCTATTGGTGGGTTTGCCCCTTGACGCCCGAGACCGTGTAGCCGAAGTAAATTCTGCAGGGTTTCGATGTCACCGCGGTCCCAGGCCACTTCGATCGCATGCCGGATGGCGCGCTCCACGCGCGAGGAGGTCGTCTTGAACTTTTCGCAATCGACGGGTACAGCACCTTGGTGATGGCGCTGACCGATTCGATATCCTCGACTGCCATCATGATGGCCTCGCGCAGATACTGGTAGCCCTTGATGTGCGCCGGCACGCCCACCTGATGAATCACTTCGGTCACGCGGAGCTCAAGCGCCATGCTTTCCTCGGCCTTGACCGCGCGCAGCTGACCGGTCCGCCACAGGCGAAGCCGCTCGCAGACCGCCTGCGGCTCCATCGGCTTGCGCAGGAACAGATCCACGCCGAGCGCCGCGCATTCCGCGCCGATCTGCGGGCTTGCAAACGCCGAGAATACCATTACCGCCGGATGCGGTCCGTCCTGCTCGTGCAGGCGGCTGAGCACGCTCATGCCGTCCATCACCGGCAGCATCAGTTCAATGATAAGTACATCCGGCCGCAGCTCATTGACCGCGGAAAGTGCCTTTTCGCCGTTTTCCGCGATGCCGACCAGCTCAAAATCATCCGCACTGTCCAGCACCGCCGACATGCGCGCGCAAAATTCGGTGTCGTCGTCTGCAAGTAAAATTCTCATTTTCTCATTCATATATCATAACCAGCTTTCCGATAAATTTCATCTCTTTTTCTTGGCAATAGATTACCATATACTACCATAACTTGCAAGACCTTTTGTAAAAAATTGAGAGAAAATTGCAGACAGCATTCGACAAAATCTGTCGATTTACCCAAAATGACCGGTCAGACCGACTGTTTTTGCAATTTCTGCATATTTTCAAAATTCCCCGGAAATAGACAAAATACAAGCAAAACTGCGGTTTTCGACAACAAAATCAATCAAATAGGGGAGAGAAGCATTTCAGAAAGATAAAAAAGAGGGCGGCCAACGGCCGCCCAAACGCCAGACAAACCCATTACGGCCGCAGCGCGAACAGAACTCGCGCAAGGATAGCGGCATTTTCCATTCTCCATTTTCAATTCTCAATTTTAGCTTGCCGCCAGCATTTTCTCCATCGAAATGCCATACCCTTCCATCGGATTATCGACCAGCACATGCGTTACCGCGCCGATCAGCTTGCCGTTCTGCAGGATCGGACTGCCGCTCATGCCCTGCACGATGCCGCCGGTTTTCTCCGCAAGCTGCGAATCGGTCACGCGGAGCATCATGCTGCGCCCGTATTCGTCGTTCGCCGGATAGAGCTTGACAATCTGGACAGAATAACGCTGCACGCTGTCGCCGTCCACGTTGGACAGGATTTCCGCGTCACCGATTTTGATTTCGTCTGCCGACGCGACCGGCACGCACTGCAGCTCGCTGTACAGCGAATCGTCCGTTATGGTGCCGAAAATGCCGCTTTCTGTGTTCTGCGCCACGGTTCCGAGCGGTTTTCGGTCGAAAATTGCCCTGCAGCGAACCCGGTTCACCCGCCTTGCCGCGCTGCACGCTGCTCACCGTCGAGTGAATGATCATGCCCTCCTGCAGCGCAGCAGCACGCCGGTCTCACTGTCGCAGATGCCGTGACCGAGCGAGCCGAACGCGCCGGTCTGCGGGTCAACGTAGGTCAGCGTGCCGATTCCTGCCAGACTGTCGCGCGCGAGCACGCCGATGCGGTACGCACCGGTTTTGTCCCTGCACGGCGTCACCGTGACGCTTTTCTCCGCGTCTCCGCGCTCAAGCGTCAGCTTGAGCGGCTGTCCCGCCGAGAGCGCGACCTGCTTCTGCAGATCGTCGTTCGAGTGCAGCGCGGTCTCACCGGCGCGGCACAGCATCGCCCTCCTGCACGCCCGCCTCCTTCGCAGGGGAGTGCGTGCCGTCCGCGCCCTGCACCTCGGTCAGCTGCACGATGAGCACGCCCTCCGCCTGCATTTTGATGCCGACCGTGTGCCCGATCGGGATGACCTCGGCGATTTTGCCGCCTGCGCGGAGACTGTCACCGCAAACAGCAGGAGCAGAGCGAGCGCCGTGCGTTTTGCGTGATTTTTTTGCATTTTTTCACCTCCGCTATTACTATGCCGCGCGGAGCATGAAAACAACGCTGTGAACCTTTTCTATTCTGCCGGACATTTGGCGGCACGGAAATTCTCTGGCTGCGGAAAGGTTTTCCGGGAACGCAAAACGGCAGTTTCTCTGCGAAAAATGAGAGAAACTGCCGCAATTGACAATCATTTATTCTGCTTTGCAGGCGCACGATGACCGAGGAACGATGCTACCGCACGGGCGAGTACGCCGCCGACCGCACAGCCGACGATGATCTCGATCAGACCCTGCACACCGACCAGCAGCACGACGAACATCAGCGGGTTGGCCGCGCCGAGAGAGGCAACACGCTCCTGAATGTAGTCGGTCTTGTAGAACACCAGAACGATGTAACCCATGAAGAAAATGGTATTCAGCAGCGGCGCGGACAGCGCACCAACGAAATAGCTCCAGCTCTTCTTGTGGTCCACGCGCCGCAGCACGCGGAACAGCAGGCCGACGCACCAGCCCATCAGCACGCGCATGACAACGCACAGCACGAAGGTGTTGATCGGGCTGATCTGGAAAAATACGCTTGTCATAGCCGACACGCCGGTGATGGCGTCCTTCATGCCTGACCAGACCGAATACGCCGCCGAGAATCGCACCGGCGGTCGGGCCCATGGTCATCGCGCCGACTGCGATCGGCACGGTCAGGAACGACATGTACAGCGGACCGACCGGCACGCTGCCCAGACCCATCAGCTTCATCACGACCTCGATCGCCGCCAGCAGCGCCAGCTGCGCGAGATACCGTACATTGGTAGTTTTGTTATTCATTTGTAATTCCTCCTGCTGCCGTCCTGCTTTGACAGGTACAGCGCAATACAAAATTGTGGTGGTCAGCGATAGAAATTCGCTGCCAAATCTCTTTCAACCCCGATTTTTCTTCCAAATCAGGTGCAGACCGTCGAGCACAAGGCTTTCATCGTACTCGAACGGGATACGCAGATAGGGAGGACGAGCGGCGCAAGCTCTCCGGTGAGCACGACATACGGCGTTTCACCGAGCGCTTCCGCAAAGCGTTCGACCATGCCGTCCACGAGCGATGCGGCACCGTAAACCGCGCCGACGCGCATGGCATCGACCGTGTTCCCGGGCGAGAATGCCCTCGTCCTTGGCGTCGATGGCGACCGCCGGAGCTGCGCTGCCTGCTCGCGGAGCGCGGCAGACTCAGCTGCACGCCCGCCGTGATGGCTGAGCCGACCAGCGCACCGGACTGGTCGAGCGCGGTGAACGTGGTCGCGGTGCCGAGCGTAATCGCCACGCACGGCAGCTTTCCCTTGGCACGGGCGGCCACCGCAGCGGCTACGCGGGACCGAGCCGACCTGCCGCGGCTGCTCGGAGCGGATGTTGAGTCCGGTCTTGACGCCGCTCGATACCTCGATGACATCGCGGATGCCGGAGCAGGCGCAGCGCACCTCGAGCACGCCGACCATGCTCGGAACGACCGAGCTGACAATACCGCCGTGGATGCGGCACACGTTCACGCCGTACAGCAAAAAGCACCTGCTGCAGCTTGCAGGCGTAGTCGTCGCGCGTCAGCTTAGGCTCGGTTGCGATGGAGGCAGAAAAACCTGTCCGTCCTCCTCATAGCCGCCGAGCAAAACGCGGCTGTTTCACCATTGACTGCGATCAGCATGGTGTGTCTCCCTTTTCTGCATAGTTTATCACTATTATAAGACATTGAAAACCGTATTGCAAGGGGAGAGAGGCATACATTTTTCGTCTTATTTCGGCAGCATGATCGGCGCGGCGAGCAGCGTCCACAGCACGGCGTATTTCGGGCAGATCTGCCCTTGAACATTGCCGAATTCGTGCGAGTAATCCACACGCGCAGCCGGAAATGCCGGTTGACCGTGCA